>ENA-ORSA01000252-ORSA01000252.1-human-gut-metagenome-genome-assembly--contig:-NODE-252-length-64627-cov-33.758549_pt1 | contig 64627 bp, 57 predicted proteins | sample MGYA00242179_ERZ509142 | MGnify/ENA primary metagenome ERZ509142 (study PRJEB26280, sample SAMEA2338659) | human gut metagenome | biome: human gut; feature: human-associated habitat; material: faeces... | reverse complement strand
TAGAATACAGAATTAAGTTTCAATTAGTAGCCTAATTAATATGTCCAATATTTTGAGTGCACATCATTAGAGCAAAAATCTAATTATTAAATGCTTTTATTTTAATAATAAATACATATATTATTGTTCTCTAAAATTAATTTTACCTGTAACATCGTCCATAGAATCAACAATAGCAAGAGATTCCAAATGAACACCTTGAGCGCGTAAATCAGCGCCACCTTTTTGGAAGCCTTTTTCAATGACGATACCAGCACCAATAAGTTCAGCACCAGCGGATTTTATGATTTCGATAAGACCTTTTAAAGCATTTCCATTAGCTAAAAAGTCATCAATTAATAATACCTTATCTTCTTTAGTTAAGAATTTTTTAGAAACAATTACATCATAAACTTTATTATGAGTGAAAGATTCTACCTTACTTGTATATACGGCACCTGCAATATTTTTAGATTTACTTTTTTTAGCGAAAACTACAGGTACATCAAAAAATTCAGCAACAATGCAAGCAATACCTATACCAGAAGCTTCAATAGTGAGTATTTTTGTAATTTCTTCATTAGCGAATAATCGCTTAAATTCTTTACCTATTTCACGGAATAATTTGATATCCATTTGGTGATTTAAAAAGCTATCAACTTTTAAAACATTTCCTTCTCTAACGATACCATCTTTTTGTATTCTCTCTTCGAGTAATCGCATGCGACTTTTCCTCCTAAAAATTTTCCGTCTATAAATATATAAACTATATTTTACCTATTTTTTGCGATTGTTGCAAGATTTTTCTAATGGATATATAAGAAAAAATAGGCTAGATATAATCTAACCTATTTAAATCTCAAAAAATTTATATATAGATGACTTATTTTTATTTATTTAATAAAGCCATAGCAATTTTTTCGCTAGTGATAGGAAGTTCTTTGAACCAAACGCCAGTAGCATTGTAAATCGCATGAGCTAATGCTGGTGAAGGTGTATTGATAACGATTTCACCGATAGATTTTGCACCAAACGGACCAGATTGTTCATAGCTATTAGCAAATTCCACGCGAAGTTTACCCATATCAAGACGAGATGGCACTTTATATTGCATAAAGGAATTTTCAGCGAGAACACCTTTTTTGTTATAAGTTACATCTTCATATAATGCCATGCCGATACCTTGAACGATACCACCTTCTGTTTGTACACGTGCAAGATTGGGATTGATTGGAGTACCGCAGTCAACTACAGCACAGTAATCAAGGATTTCTACATGACCTGTTTCCTTATCAAGTTCTATTTCTACCATGCCAGCCATAAATGGTGGTGGAGATGATGGCATAGAATTTGATTCAGTATGTTGAAGTGATTGAGTTGCACCGCACATAGAACTTACAGCTATATCATTTAAAGAAACGCTTTCATTTGTATGCATATTGATTACAGATTTACCATCAAAATCAACATCATCAATAGAACATTTGAGCATATTAGCACCAAATGCTTTGATTTTAGCGATTAAGCCAAGAGCAGTTTTTTCTACAGCTTTACCAGTTACATAAGTTGTACTAGATGCATAAGAACCAGAATCATAAGGTGTTGCATCTGTATCAGCTGCGATTACAGAGATATTTTCTAATGGACACATCAATACTTCTGCTGCTATTTGAGCTAAGATAGTATCACAGCCTGTACCCATATCGGCAGAACTGATGGATAAAGTGTAAATTCCTTCATCATTTAATTTTAATGTAGCAGAACCAACGTCAACACATGTGATACCAGAGCCTTGCATTGCCATAGCCATACCAACACTGCGGATTTTGCCATTGCCCATATCGCGAGCAGGATATTTTTCGTCCCAGCCAATCATTTCTTTACAGCGAGCTACACAGCGGTCAAGTGTACAGCTTGTAGCAGTTTCACCATAATAAGCTGGCATAACGTCGCCTTCTTTGACAAGGTTCATTTCACGAAGTTTTACAGGGTCAATATTTAATTTGCTAGCAAGTTCATTAACAGCACTTTCTACAGCGAAAATACCTTGAGTTGCACCGTAGCCACGATAAGCACCAGCACTCATTACATTTGTATATACTACATCATAAGCAAATTTAAATGCTTTTAAGCCACGATAAAGTGGAATGGATTTATGACCAGATAAGCCAACAGTTGTTGGACCATGTTCTCCATAAGCACCAGTATTAGAAAGTGTATATACATCTATAGCTTGGATTTTACCTTCTTTTGTAGCACCAATTCGCACGGAAACTTTCATTTCATGGCGAGGTGTAGAAGCTATTTGACATTCTGTACGAGTGAAAATCATTTTGGAAGGTTTTCCTGTTTTATAAGTTACAAAAGCAGGGAAAACTTCAGCTACTACAGTTTGTTTTGCACCAAAACCGCCACCAATACGAGGTTTTGTTACACGAATTTTTGATTGAGAAATATCAAGAGCGTGAGCTACGATACGGCGAACATGGAATACAATCTGTGTGGAGCTTATGATATTTAAGCGATTATAAGTATCCATATAGCAATATGTGCAGAATGGTTCCATCATAGCTTGTTGACAAGCTTTTGTATGATAAGTTCCTTCAACTACAACATCACAATTTTTTAATACTTCATCAATATCGCCTTCACCTTCAGAGCCACAAGCACAGAGATTGCGTTTATTATCTGCACCGACAGGAGCAAGAGAACGCCATGTATCTTCAGGATGAACGAGAATTTTATTATCTTTAGATTTACGGAAATCTAATAATGGTTCTAAAACTTGATATTGAACTTTGATTAATTTTAAAGCTTTATCTACAGCTTGTTCATTTTCCCCAGCAACGATAGCTACAGGGTCACCAACATAGCGAACATGTTTATCTAAAATCAAACGGTCATAAGGGCTAGGTTCAGGATAAGTCTGACCTGCCATAGTGAAGCGTTTTTGAGATACATCTTGATAAGTGAAAATAGCTTCGATACCAGGAACTTTACTAGCTATAGTTGTATTGATATTTTCAATGATAGCATTGGCATGAGGACTGCGTAAAACTTTTACAATCAAGCAATCTTTTGGTGCAACGTCATCAAGATATACAGGTTTACCTGTAATAAGTGACATAGCATCAGATTTCATGATAGGTTGATTGACATATTTTAAATTATCTAAATTAGTCATGCTTGTTCCTCCGTTTTACCATTTTTATAATCTAAAAAGGCACGAATACCACGAAGTTGACCTTCATAACCAGAACAACGGCAGAGATTACCAGCTAAATATTCAAGAATTTCTTCATCGGAAGGATTAGGATTTTCTCTAAATAAAGCAATGGCATTCATGATGAAACCTGGATTGCAAAAACCGCATTGTTCTGCACCTTGATTGGCAATGAAAGCACCAAATTCACGAGCTTCTTCTTGGAGTCCTTCAAGTGTAGTTATATGCTTGCCATCAACACGAGCGGCGAGCATAGAGCAAGATAATACAGGTTTATCTTCAACAAATAAAGTACAAAGCCCACAGTTTGAAGTGTCGCAACCACGTTTTACGCTACTACAGCCATGTTTGCGGACAAAATCTATCAATAATGTATCAGCTGAAATTTCTTCACTGATTTTTTTCCCATTGAGCCATACATTTAAAATCATTAAGCATTTCCTCCTATAGATACTAAAGCACGTTTGACTAAAACATATGCTAAATGTTTGCGATATTGTGCAGAACCACGAATATTAGAGTCTGTTTTTACATTATCTTTTACATAATTTGCAAATGCTTCAATAGTTTCAGGTGATACTTTTTCACCTAAGATATTTTCTTCATCAGCAATGATTACTGCACGATGAGGAGTAGCACCTATTACAGCTTGCCATTTGTCATGAAGTTTAGATACAGCAACAGCCAATACAGGAAAATCTGTTTTTGTCTGTCTATGTGATAAATATGCACAATTTAAAGCAGTTTTTTTCACAATGATATTGACTAAAACATCATTATCATAAGGCATTTTAGCAAATTCACTGATAGGAATGATACCTGCATGATGAAGTTCTACATAAGCATCAAGAGCCATAAATACAGTTAATACATCAGAAAATCCATAACGACCATATATACTACCACCAACAGTAGCAAGATTTCTAAATTGTACACCGACAATATGACGCATAGCTTCTTTCATGCTGTTATTAGTATATTGATTTAAACCAGCATGAAGTTCTAAATCGCGTAATGTTGTCATAGCACCGATTTTAAATTCTGTATCAGTTTCTTTGATAGTATCTAAATTTAAACCAGATAAATCGATAGCGATATTTACATTACCAGTTTGCATTTTCAACCATAACATACCGCCAATGATGCGATTAGTCTTTTTTTGATTTAATTCATAAGCTTCTTCTATAGAGGATACTTTGCGAAATTCTTTGATTGTAAGCACAAAATGCTCTCCTTTCCTTGCTCAAAAAAAAGCTATCCGGCAAAATATGTCAGATAGCTTGTAGGTTATTCTTGTGATATTAAACAAGTCCAACCATCTTTTTGTTCTACTTTGCCTTCCTTCATTAAATGTCCTAATGCACGTTTAAAGGCAGATTTACTGATACCAAAGCGTTCACGAATAACTTCAGAAGCGGTTTCATCACAATAAGGCATTTTGCCACCTCGAGCTATAAGTGTATCATAAAGCATTTGAGCATCAAGATTAATAGCTTTTTCTTTGATTGGTCGCATAGAAACATTGATACGACCATCATCACGAATAAAAGTAATACGTGTAGTTAAAGTCTGTCCAACACGTGGTTTAGTAGTCATTTCACGCTTATCTAAAAAAGCGATAAAACGTTCGTCTGTGAAGATAAAAGCACCTTGTTCTGTAAAATTATAAACAGAGCCAGAAACCATATCGCCGACTTTTACATTGTCAGCAGGACGAGAAGCACGACGAATTTCATCTTCAACCTTCATAGTCATAGCTAATCGACCAGATTTATCTGTGTATAATTTTGCCCAAACGACTTCGCCTACTTGCAATTTTCCTCGCATACCAGCATATGGCATAAAGATACCACGTTCAGCACCGACATCTAAAAATGCACCATCACGGCTAGTATTGATTACTTTTAAACGAGCAATCTGTCCTTCACGCATTCTAGGAGTTCTCATACTGGCAGTAAGTCGTCCATGTGGGTCTTTATATAAAAACACAGATACTTTATCGCCAGGCTTTACAGGAGAGGTTTGTTGTAATTTATGCAACAAAATATCATCACTAGTATTGCCTGTTTGGGCATCTAAAAATGCGCCCATTTCACCAACACGTGCGACTTTCATAGTTACTACAGTACTTGGTTGATATTTTTTTTGTTGTTTTTCTATCAATATATTTATTTAACCTCGTTGTTTAATCTTCGTATTCAACAGTAGGAGCTTCGCCCCATAAGCTTTCTAGACCATAGAAACGACGAGCTTCTTCAGTGAAGATATGAGCAACGCAATTTCCGAAGTCTAATAATATCCATTCAGCATTTTGATATCCTTCTTTATGCAAGAATTCTTCACCAGCTTGAGTCATTTCATCTTCAATATTGTCAGCTATAGCACGAACTTGAGTTGCTGTAGTAGCACTACATACGATGAAATAATCAGTAGTAGTAGTTAAATCATGCATATTCATAATCATAATATCTAATGCTTTTTTATCGCTAGCAGCTTTTGCTATTAATTGGCTTTTTTCTTGAGAAGTTAAGGTCATATAAACACTTGCCTTTCTATAATAATTTATTTATGGTTATTCTTCAGCGTCCTCAGTGGTATCTTCTGGAACTGGAGGGAACATATCATTTATTTCTTGTTCTACGCGGGCATTATCTGGTACCCAATCGCCAGTTGGAGTGAGATTACCTGGAAGCATTTTAATTTTTATTTCTGTAGTGCTAAGAGTATCTAATAAATTTATCAGATTAGAAATATCTAAAATGTTAATATTAGTATCAATATTATTTTCCCAAATATCAAGAATTGTTGGCAATGTAGGAATTGTTTCCAAGGACATCATTTTTTCGAATAAAGCTTTGGCAAATTTTTGCTGACGTTGAATACGACCAATATCACCTAAATCATCATTGCGAAAGATGAGATATTGTTGAGACATATCGCCAGTTAAATGTTGATATCCTTGAGTGAGATGGACAGAAGTGCCACTTACAGGGTCTTCATAATCCATATTATTTTCTACATATAAATTAATTCCACCAATAGTATCTACAAATTTAGCTATACTTTTACGGTCTAAAGCTACATATTGAGTTATTGGTATATTTAATAATTGGGAAACAGTATTAACTGTCAAAGGTGCACCACCATAATAATAAGTGAAGCTGAGATATTCTGGGTCTTTGCGACCATCTATAGAGGTCTTGATTGTTCTAGGTAGAGATAAGAAACGTATTTCCCCATTAGTATGATCCATGCTTACAAGCATGAGAGCATCTGCATAACGACCAGATTCAGCAATACCTTCAACAGGTTTATCATCTATACCAATGAATAAAATATTAGTGTAATTTTCAAAACGTCTATCAGTGAATTGCGGTGGAATAGGTGGTTTTTGTGGTTTGCTAGGATGTGCTTCTTGGTATTGAGCATATTTAAAACTACCCCAAGAATAAATTTCAGAAATTACAATATATGAGCCATATACAATACCAGATAAAAGTATAAGTACAAGCAATAAACGACCAAGGCGTATACGTTTAATAAGTGGCTTTTTCGTTTTTCTATTCGTAGTTTTTGTTGAAGTTTTAATCTTTTTTGAGGGCATATTATAATTCTCGTTGGAGGAGAATTTCATTACGCGCAGCTACTGTATATGGGTGAATAGTATGTCCTTTACGCATAATAAATAATATGGATTGGTTAAAAGCACTTATCATCACAGTATCAAGGTCTTGTGTCATGGCTTGTTTGCGAAGTTTATCTAAGCCTTCAAATTTACGATGAGGTTCTATCATATCGGCAAGATAAACTATTTTGTCGAGTTTAGACATATTAGCTCCGCCAACAGTATGAGAAGCGATAGCTTTTAAAATAGCAGTATCATGAACATCATATTTTTCTTTAGCAATAGCAGTGCCGAGTGGGGCATGCATTAAAATAGGTAATTGACGGTCAATATCTGTAATATAGAGATGACGTTTTTCACATTCAGCAATTAAATCTTCGGTTGCAAACTCACGTGCACAATCGTGCAATAAGCCAGCAATAGCAGCTTGTTCTTCATCTACGCCAAATCGTTTTGCCAAGATGATGGCAGTATCCATTACCCCAAGACAATGAGCATAACGATTAGGTTTCAAATTTGATTGTAAAATAGTTTGCATTTGATTAATATCCACAAGAAACTCCTTCTTTATCCTAGATTAAAATAAATTTTATTAATGTAAATAGTTATTGCTAAATATATTTTAATATATTTAGCTTAAAAATCAAATAGTTAAAATAAAAAAACTGCCAATAAGGCAGTTTTCACTAAAGATATGAGTAATCAATAAGCCGAGTTTTGTTCCACTTGCGTGGTGATAATCATTTATCTGGACTTATAGTTACCTATAAGCTCTAGCGACACAACCCGGAAGGCTCAGCGGGCCACTTCATCCCTTCCCTATTCGGTCTTGCTCCATGTGGGGTTTACCTAGCCATACAGTCACCTGCATGCTGGTGCGCTCTTACCGCACCTTTCCACCCTTACCTGTATACACAGGCGGTTTAAGTTTCTATAGCACTTTCCCTGAGGTCACCCTCGCTGGACGTTATCCAGCACATTGCCCTGTGGAGCCCGGACTTTCCTCATATACAAAAAGTATACGCGATTATCTTTCATACTCATGTCTTTAGCTATTAGATTATAGCATTGATTTTTACTGTGGTCAAATATTTTGGCGACAATATTCGTACATAATCATCGAACCAGCATTTGCCACGTTTAATGATTCAGCATCGCCTTTCATCGGAATGTATATTTTAGCATTACATTTGTCTAATAAATTATCAGAAACACCATTGGCTTCATTGCCCAAAATAATAGCACAATCTTGAGGATAGGAAATATCCCATGAAGCTTTGGCACTATTATCTAAAGCTGTAGCATAAAGTGTTAAATTATGATTTTGACAAAAAGATAATAAATCTTGTTCAGAAATTTTAGTGATTATAGGGAGATTGAATAAAGAACCCATCGCAGAACGCACTACTTTTGGAGAATAGATATCGGCTGTTCCATTTAGGCAGATAATGGCTTTTACACCCATAGCATCAGCTGTGCGAATGATGGTACCGATATTTCCAGGGTCTTGTAATCTATCTAAAATCAGATAAAGTCCTGATTTATTTATTGTAGCTAAATCATCTAAATTGTGATTTTGTATAGGTAAAATCAACATTAATCCCTGTGGAGATTGAGTATCGCTGATTTTTTGATAAATATGTTCAGGAATTTCAAAACAAGGACAATTTAATTGTTCTAAAATGGATTTTCCGCGTTCATTTGTAAAGGCTTTTTGTGTGAAAAAACACATTTGCACGGAAATATTTTTGGCAATAACCATTTCAGCATTGCGAATACCTTCTAATATAAATAATTGGTATTTGTCGCGATATTTTTTTTGCTGGAGGCTTAAAGCCATTTTGACTTTGGCATTAGTTAAACTTGTGATTAGCTCCATTATTTTTCTAGAGCCTCCAAGCCATTGATACTTTCATTGCTACCAACAACGATAGCGATATCATTTTCGAGTAATACTTCTGTAGGAAGTGGAGAAATAATTAAATTATCATGACGTTTGATAGCAACAACGTTTAAGCCATATTTAGCACGGATATTTGATTCGCTGAGTGTTTTATTGCGGATAGCTTTTGGCACAGCGATTTCCACGATACTGAATTTTGGTGATAATTCAATATAATCCATGATATTTGTAGAAGCAAGGTTATAAGCAACACGGCGAGCCATATCTCGCTCTGGCGCAACAATGCGGTTAGCTCCGATTTTTTCCAATACTTTGATTTGCAATGGACTTTTAGCGATAGCTACGATATAAGGAACACCGATTTCTTTTAATTGAAGTGTAGTCATGATATTAGCTTCAGTATCATCACCGATAGCCACGATTACAACATCAAAATTTAAAATGCCTAAAGAGCGAAGTGCTTCTTCATCTGTAGTATCTGCTTGAACTACATGAGTTACTTCATGGCTAAAGTCTTGGACTTTTTCCATATCTTTATCAATAGCAAGAACATCATAGCCCATTTCATGAAGAGATTTAGCGATATTTCTGCCAAATCTGCCAAGACCGACTACGGCAAATTGACGTTCATTTTGCGGAGAAAATTTCATAATAAAAGCTCCTTTATTTAATCTATTATGTTATATTTTTGTTTTAGCTTAAGGATAATTCTTTGAGTGCAAATTTAATAATATCTTCTGTATTGGTCATATTGCCAGCTTTTTTGAGTACAGAATTGATTTCTGGTTTTGTATAGCCAAGAGAAAGAAGGGCTTGAGTTGCTTCTTCATACATATCTATTTTTTCATCTTCGCTAGGTGTATCAATCAAGATTGGTTGGTCTAAGACTTCATCAGAAATACTTAAGTTAAGTTCAGTTAATTTATCTTTTAATTCCAAGACAATGCGTTCAGCTGTTTTCTTGCCAATTCCAGGGGCATTGGTGAGTAGGCTGACTTGTTTATTTTGGATAGCCCAGATGAGTTTTTCACTAGAAAGACTAGAGAGCAGACCAAGCCCAGCTTTAGGGCCAATCTTAGATACGGAAATCAATTTGCAAAATACATCATATTCTAATTGATTGATGAAACCGTATAATAACATGGCATCTTCACGCACACTTAAATAAGTAAAGAGTTTGATTTCTTCATTCATTTTTAATTGTGCACGTGTGCTAGTGCTGATAAATACGCGATAGCCGACACCATGAACATCAATAAAGCAAAAATCACTGGCAATATAAGTGACTTTTCCTTGTAAATATCCTATCATAAAATCTTTCCTTGTTAATTTATTTATTAATCATTATTAATTTAATTATAATTTATTTCGCCATGTGAGGCTATTCATACAATGAGTAGTACAGATAGCTACAGCTAGAGCGTCGGCGACATCATCAGGTTTTGGCGGTTCAGGAAGATGGAGCAATTTTGTTACCATATAGATAACTTGTTCTTTGCTCGCTCTGCCAAAGCCTACTACGGATTGCTTGATTTGTAGCGGTGTGCGTTCGACTAATTCAATTTGATTTTCGGCTGCGGTCAATAAGACGATACCACGAGCTTGACCGACAGGAATGGCAGTAGTTACATTGCGATTGAAAAATAATTGTTCTACGCCCATTACATCAGGTTTATATTTTTGAATAATATCTGTAAGTTCACGATGAATTTTTAATAATCTATCTTGTGGTCGCATCTGTGGACTCGTCAAAATAGCTCCATATTCAATGGCTTTTAGACGGCTTCCTTGCATATCTACAAGACCATAACCACAGATAGCAGTCCCAGGGTCAATACCTAAAGCAAGCATAAAATCCTCCTTTTAGTATATCAAATTTAGCAAAAATGTGCAGTTCACATTATATCATGATTAACTAGTTTTTAAAAATAACAAAAGTCATGTTTAAATATATTATTCAAACATGACTATAATTTTATATTGATTTTAATAAATTTTTAAGCGAGTGGAAATATCTTCAATATATTTTTCATTTGGTTGAGCTTCAATGCTACCAAATGGCATTTGTGCTGTTAATTTCCATGTATCAGGAATAGAGAATAATTCTTTGATTTTATCATCAATCAAAGGATTATAATGTTGAAGATTAGCTCCGATATTTGCTTGGCTTAATGCTGTCCAAATATTATTTTGAAGCATACCATTTGCTTGATTTGACCATGTGGAGAAATTTTCAGCATACATAGCATAAGTTTCTTTTAATTCATTGATGATTTCAGTGTCTTCAAAAAATAAGATAGTGCCAACGCCAGCTTTGAATTTATTGATTTTATTTTGAGCCACAGCGAAAGTTTCTTCTTTTTTAGCTAATTTTTCTTTTAAAATATCTGTAGTAATTTGCCAAATCTGTTGATGTTTTTCACCAAAGGCGATAATAACATTTGTTGTAGGATAGTTAAAAGCAGATGGGCTATATTTTAGGCAATCAGAGATAATAGAAGTTATTTCTTCATTAGATAAATTAACATTAGTGCCTAAATTATAGATACTGCGACGATTTTTTAAGGCTTGTAAAAATTCCATGATAAATACCTCGATTATATATCTTTAGATAAAAATAGACGCAGTTATTACTGCGTCTAAAGATTATTTTATTCTTCGTCCATTTCGTAGTTGGAATAAACGTTTTGAACATCATCATGTTCTTCAAGCATATCGATAAGAGTCTGCATTTTTTCAGCGTCTTTGCCTTCAACTTTAACAGTAGTATCAGGAATCATAGTGATTTCGGATTCAACTGTTTCAATGTTGTTTTCTTCTAATGCTTGAGAGATTGCATCGAAATCTTCAGGAGCAGCAGTGATTTCAAAAGAATCATCTTCTGCTTTGAAGTCTTCAGCACCAGCATCAAGAGCAATCATCATAAGGCTTTCTTCATCATCGAAAGCTTCTTTGTCTACAACAAAAATTGCTTTTTTGTGAAACATCCAGCCTACGCAACCAGTTTCGCCGAGGTTTCCGCCGTATTTGGAGAATAAATGACGAATATCAGCAGCTGTACGATTGCGGTTATCTGTCATAACTTCGAGCATAACAGCAGAACCTGCTGGACCGTAACCTTCATAAATTAATTCTTCGTAATTGCTACCATCAGAAGCACCTAAGCCTTTTTGAATAGCACGATTGATATTATCTTTAGGAATATTGTTAGATTTAGCTTTGCTTAAAGCTAATTTAAGACGCATATTACCAGTAGGGTCAGCACCACCCATACGAACAGCAATAGTGATTTCACGACCAATTTTTGTAGTCATTTTTGCACGAATGGCATCATTTGCACCTTTTTTTCGTTTAATATTGGCCCATTTAGAATGTCCTGACATCTTTTAAACGCACTCCTTAATAAATTAAACTATAAATTATCTAATATGTAATAGATAAGTAAAGAAAATTTTAAGATTTAGATAAAACTTTGTAAGAAAATATCTTTTTAGAGTATACCATAAAAAAACGAGTATTTGCAAATCATTTAAAAGGTTCATTTCTTTATTGATTGAGAAATAAATTAAATATAGTAATTATAGTCTACTGATAAAGATAAAAAGCTAGAATATATCAATATTATTATGGAATATATTCTAGCTTTTTGTTTATAATTTTATGATTTTTATGCTTTGATTAGACGATAGAATTTCTTTTTACCTTTGCGAACGATCATATCGCCATTTGCAAGGTCTTCTGCTGTTAATACTTTTTCTACGTCAGTCCATTTGTCATCGCCAATAGATACACCGTTTTGAGCGATTAAACGACGACCAGCACCTTTGGATTCAAATACTTTGTTATCTACTAAGATATCAAGTAATTTTTTGCCAAAGTCTGCTTCTGTAATAGTGATAGTTGGAGCATTGTCCATATTACCTTTACCACTGAAAAGTGCTTGAGCAGCTTCTTGAGCTTTTTTAGCTTCTTCTTCGCCATGAACGAGTTTTGTAACTTCATAAGCGAGAACTTGTTTTGCTTCGTTGATTTTTTGGTCTTTGTAGCTACCGAGGCGACGAAGTTCGTCCATTGGTAAGAATGTGAGAAGTGCAAGACATTTTTCTACATCGCTGTCAGCAACATTTCTCCAGTATTGATAGAAGTCGTATGGAGAAGTTTTTTCAGGGTCGAGCCAAAGTGCGCCTTTTGCTGTTTTACCCATTTTTTTACCTTCACTGTTAGTGAGAAGGTTGAATGTCATACCATAAGAAGGTTTTGCTTCTTTACGACGAATGAGTTCAACACCAGCAATGATGTTAGACCATTGGTCATCGCCACCTAATTCAAGTACACAGCCATAACGACGATTTAATTCCATGAAGTCATAAGCCTGCATGATCATATAATTGAATTCAAGGAATGTTAAACCACGTTCTAAACGTTGTTTGTAACATTCAGCAGTAAGCATGCGATTAACAGAGAAATGTGGACCAACATCGCGAAGTAATTCAATGTAATTTAATTTGCGAAGCCAATCACCATTGTTGATCATTAAAGCTTTACCATCAGAGAAATCGATAAAGCGTTCCATTTGTTTTTTGAAGCAATTGCAATTATGTTCAATATCTTCATCAGTTAACATTTTACGCATATCTGTACGACCAGAAGGGTCACCTACAGTACCAGTACCGCCACCAACTAAGCAAATAGGGCGATGACCTGCTTTTTGCATATGAGACATAGCCATTAAAGCTAAGAAATGACCAACATGAAGGCTGTCTGCTGTTGGGTCAAATCCCATATAAAATGTAACTTGCTCAGTTTCTAAAGCTTTTTTTAGTTCTTCTTCGTGTGTTACTTGAGCTAAGTAACCACGTTCTTTAAGTGTATCAAATACGCTCACAAAAAGTCCTCCTAAATTTTGTATGATTATCTATTAATTTAACCCTTTGCCTTGTTGAATACTTGGTTCAGGTAAATTTTGCCTTGGAGTTGGAAGAGATGGTTGCTCGATATTTTCTTCAATTGGTTCATTTTCATCAATTGGCTGTTGAGCATCATTTGGGTTTGTCTGTTCATTATGAACAGGTTTTTGTTTATCAGGTGCTTCTTTTGATGGTTTTTCTTTTTCATGAGCAACATCTTTAGCTGTAGTTTTAGCATTGCTTTCTACATTTTGAACTGGATTATCAATGGAAGTATCTGAACCATCAAAGTTTTTAGCTGGTATAGATGCAAGTGCTGTTTTCATGAAGTTTTGCCAAATTTTCGCAGGTGTAGTACCACCAGTAATACCAGGCATAACATCATTATCATCACAGCCCATCCATACTACTGTTACTAAATCAGGTGTATAACCTGCAAACCAAGCATCTTGGTAATTATCGGTAGTTCCTGTTTTACCAGCAGCAGGTCTGTTGATATTAGCAGCTTTACCTGTGCCCTTAGTGATAACATCTTCAAGCATATCTGTTAATAAAGTAGCAGTGCGTTCAGATAAAACTTGTTTAGTTTCTGGTGTATGTTCATAAATAGTTTTGCCTTTGCGGTCAACGACTTTAACTATAGCAGTTGGTTTTGTATAAACGCCATGATTTGCAAAAGCACTATAAGCACCAGCCATATCAAGAACAGTTACCCCATTTGTGAGACCACCGATGGAAGCAGCTAAGTTTTTATCATTTGCATCTTTAGAATTTAATTCTAATGTGGATATACCTAAATTTTGAGCTGTTAATAAAACTTTATCGATAGATAATTTTTCTGCTAAACGAATAGTAGGTATATTTAAAGAATTAATAGCTGTTTGACGCATGGAGACTGTACCTCTAAATGTACGGTCATAGTTTTGAGGTTGCCAATCACCTAATTTGAAAGGTTTATCCTCAATAGTAGTATCTGGTGTCATTTTATTTTCTAAAGCAGTAGCAAAAGTAAATGGTTTAAATGCTGAACCAGGTTGACGTACAGCAAGTACAGCACGATTGAATTGGTCAGTACCACGACCGCCAACCATAGCTTTGATATATCCTGTTTTAGGGTCGATAGCTACGAGTGCGCCTTGTGGTTGAGTAAGACCATTAGCATCATTGTAATAAGTTGGTAATAAACTATTTACAGATTGTTCAGCAGCTTTTTGCATGTTCATGTCAATGGAAACATAAATTTTTAAGCCTTCTTTATATACTGCATCAGCACCGAATTTATCAATCATTTCTTGAGTTACATAATCAATAAAATATGAAGCAGTATTATCATTTTCTTGTTCTTTAGGATTTACAAGTCGTAAACTTTCAGCTTTTGTTTTAGCTGCTGTAGTAGAATCTATATAGCCATATTTTACCATTTGGTCTAAAACTTCTGCTTTACGTTCATTAGCAGCACCTAAATTATTAAGTGGTGAATAATAATTTGGACTACGAGGTATACCAGCAAGCATTGCACATTCTGACAAATCTAATTGACTTACATCTTTGCCAAAATATGTCTGTGCAGCAGCTTGAACACCATAAGCACCTCTACCAAAATAAATTTGGTTGAGATACATTTCTAAAATTTCTTCTTTAGTATATTGTCTTTCTAAGCGAAGAGCAATGAAAAATTCTTGAATTTTTCGTTTGAATGTACGGTCTTGTGATAAAAAGGCATTTTTGGCTAATTGTTGAGTGATAGTACTACCACCTTCAGCTACTTCACCGCTTGTTAAATTAGAATAAATCGCACGGAAAATACCTCTAGGGTCAATACCGTTATGTTCATAAAAGCGATTATCTTCGACAGCGATAAAAGCATTTTGTAGATTAGCAGGGATTTTATCTAAAGTCACTAATGTACGATTTTCAGTAGCGTGAATATTAGTGATTAGATTGCCATTCATATCGAGAATTTGAGAAGAAGCAGGTGGGTGAATATCAGAAACATCTTTATCACCATCAAGGCCAATAGCAACTAACCCACAACCAACACCTAAAAATACAACTATAAATAGCGTTAAAAGTGCTAAGAAAAATTTTTTGAAGCCAAAAGATTTTTTCTTATTTTTTTTATCAGTTGCATGATTAGAGGTTGATTTTTTTTCGTTAAAAGGCTGTTTATCCATAGAATACACCTCAAATATTTATAATACTATGTTTAGTTTTGGTAAAAATATAGTAATTATTTGCGTTATTTTAATTTTACAGCGGTTACCCCACTACCGCCTTCGTCCATATCACCAAGAGTATAGCTTAAAACATTGCGATGATTTTTGAGATATTCTTGAATACCTTTGCGCAGAGCTCCTGTACCTTTACCATGAATGATTAATACTCTTGAAAGACCAGAAATTACAGCATCATCGAGATATTTGCTAACAACTTCAATAGCTTCATCAACCATTAAGCCTCTGATATCTACTTCTGTACTAATTTGGCTGACTTTAGCTAGCATATTGAAGCCACCAGCTTTTTTAGATGGTGCAGTTTCTTTTACTTTAACAGCATGAGAAACGAAAGAGCAATCTTTAGCTTTAACATTCATTTTTAAACTGCCCAATTGAACAGTTAATTCTTTACCACTGATATCAGTGATAGTTCCTTTTTGGCGAAGTTTATTTACATATACGATATCACCAACAGCAATGGTTTTAATATCGACAGCTTCACCTGGTTTATTTGGATCATCATTTTGTTGACTTACTTTATCCAGACGACCACGTAATTTATGACGAGCAGCATCTATTGTTTCCTGACGTTTTTTCATTCCCTGGTCGTTGAATTGAGCTTTCAATTCCTTGATGATTTCTTCAGATTCGCGACGAGTACGGCGAAGTAAACTAGCACATTGTTCTTTAGTTTTACGAAGTGTTTGCTCTTTTTTCTTGGCCATTTCTTGCTTCATATCGGCAAGTTGTTTTTCTAATTTTTCAATGCGTTGTTGACGTTCAGCAATATCAGCATTTTTTTGTTCATACATCAATTTTTCATTTTCTAGTGTATTTAATACATTTTCAAATTGAGCATGGTCTGCTTTGATGAGTTGTTGTGCACGTAAAATCAAAGTATCTGATAAACCTAATCTTTTACTTATAGCAAAAGCATTACTAGCCCCTGGTGTACCTATCAATAATCGGTAAGTAGGGCGAAGGGATTTGATGTCAAATTCCACACAAGCATTTTCAATGCCTTCTTTAGAATAAGCAAAAGTTTTTAACTCGTTATAGTGAGTAGTAGCTACAGTACAAGCGCCGATTTCCATCAATCTCTCTAAGATAGACATGGCAAGGGCGGCACCTTCTTCTGGGTCAGTACCAGAACCTACTTCATCTAATAAGAGCAAGTCATCATGTTCAATATTATTCAAGATATTTACGATATTGCGCATATGAGCGGAAAATGTACTGAGGCTCTGTTCAATGCTTTGCTCATCACCGATATCAGCATAGACATTTTGGAAAATGGAAATTTTGGAACCAGATTGAACAGGGATAAAAAGACCAGATTGAGTCATTAAAACTAATAAGCCTAAAGTTTTCATGCTCACTGTTTTACCACCTGTGTTTGGCCCTGTAATCAATAAAGTGCGATATCCTTCGCCAAGCCTGATATCAATAGGAACGACGTTATCTTTATTGAGTAATGGGTGGCGAGCTTTAGCTAAATTGACGATACCTTCATCATTGATTTCTGGCATAGTAGCGTGCATTTTACGAGCTAATTTTGCCTTAGCAAAAGCAAAGTCTAACTGAGCCATGATTTCACAATTATGAAGTAAACTATCAGCATTTTTGGCTATTTTTTCAGAAATCACTTTTAAGATGCGTTCAATTTCACGTTTTTCATCAATGACTAATTGTTTGATATCATTATTTAAATCAACAATGGACATAGGTTCGATAAATAAGGTTGAACCACTAGAGGATTGGTCATGTACGACACCTGGGAAATGTTGACGATATTCTTGTTTGATAGGGATAACATAGCGTTCATCACGGATAGTAACGATATTATCCTGAAAATATTTTTGATAATCAGGATTTTTTAAGATACCGTCAAGATTTGTTTTGATGCGACGCTGTGAAGATTTGATTTCACGGCGAATACGCATAAGTTCAACGCTAGCACTATCACGCATAGAACCATGTTCATCAACAATATTATCTATTTCGCGTTCGAGTTGCCCCAAAATTTCAATAGATTTAGCCCATTCTTTGAATTGAGGGCTATCTATTTCTAATTCTTTGAAGAATTTTTTGAGATTACGCATTGCGTACATGGTATTTAAAATATCAAGTAATGAATTTATTTCAATTACTAGACCTAAAGATGTTTTCTTTAATAATGAACGAATATCATGAATACCGCCAAAAGGTGGTTCAGAGCTAATTAAAATGTTACTAGCTTCTTGTGTATGTGAAAGATTTTCAATTACTTCGTCAATATCGCTACTTGGTAATAGTTTTTCAGCAAGTTCTTTTCCCATACTAGAAGTAGCCATATTTTGTAGCATAGTGATAATTTTGGCATATTCTAAAGTTTTAAATACGGATTGATTCATTTGTTAAAAAGATACCTTCCTTAAATTATTCTACTCCACGGAAGTAATGACCACGAGTAATATTTTGTTCATATTTAGTGATATTTTCAGGCATTAAAGCAAGATGATTTTTGCCTTCGATGATGATTTCTTTATAGAGTTTAGTGAATTTAGCTAATTTTTCTTTGGACATATATCTGCCATCTAAGCGAATGCGGTCGATATGAAGATTAGTAAATTCTGGAACATGAGCTAACATATTTAACTCTTTAGCATTTAATAAATGCATATGACAATATTGGTCTGTTACGATAGGGAATTTTTCATTTTTGCGGTCGCAAAGCCAATAATTATTTTTTTCGCAAGGTTTTGTACAAGTACCTTTATCTAAATTGCCTAAGAAACTGCCAAGCACACAATATTCAGATACCATAAGTTCCATATTGCCATGAATGATACATTCAAGAGGTAATGTAGAAGCTTCATTTAATGTTTTTATCTGTTTAAAGTTTAATTCAGGGGAAACAGTAGCTCCCTTAATGTCATAATTATTTAGGAAAGTTAAAGTTACATCATTATAGACATTGAAGGAGAAATCTGCCCAGATAGTGATATCTGTAAATTGTTTGATTAAGTACATTTGCGCTAAAGTATGTGCATAAATCATATCTGGAGCGATATCTTTTATTTTTGTAAGCCAATTTGTAAAGGCTGTTTGTTCATTATCGCGCATGATACGAGGTGTAGCAAAAGCAATTTTAATATTAGCTTCACGGCAAAGCTTTGTAGCTTCAGCGTACATTTCAGCAGTGATAAATTGATGATTATAAGATTCGCCACCGAATAAAACAATATCTGCTTGATTATCAATAGCTGTCTGTACTTTAGCAATAGTATCAACAGCGACTACAAGTTGAGGTCTATTTGTCTGATTGAATGATTTGGAAGCTAAATCCTGTTGCCAAATAGTATTATCAATTTTAGCAATCTGTGGACGATGATAAGCTTCAAGGCGCATGGACATTAATTTTTCAATTAATAAGCGACGAATATCATTCATGACGCTCATAGGCACAATGACATTTTCATCAATAGTGCAAGATAAATTTTCTAATTGATAAATAGTATTGCCTAAACGTTCCATCTGTTTTTGTACTGTTGATTTATCCATAGCGCGTTTTAGAGCTGTTTCAACAATGAAATCACTAGTTATTTGAGCACTATAACCATCTTCATCAGTAGCTTTTAATATAAAAGGCTCATTGAGTTTAGCAATAGCTTCGATATTTAAATTTATTTTGCGTATTGGTGAAGCACTAGTATAATAACTGCGAGCTTTTTGCATGAGATTAGCATCAAAAACTTTAAATATACGGTCATGTGGGTGTACGCGATTTGGTACAGGAATGATGACTTCCATGCCAGCACTAGCAGAAGTTATTTCTTTATTTTTATAGATGATTTTAGATACATTAGTACTTACACGACCGCCGACTTTTACCCAGAAATCAATAGTATCACCGATATTTACATCATCAGTGAGTTTCATGATAGCTTGACGTTTATTATCATCATAGCGAATTACTCTACCTACGAGGCGACCGCGATTGTTTGGTCGTTTATCGCTCATCATGAATTTACCTTGTTTTTTCTCTAAGTAAGCAGTAGTGAAATCACGATTGAATATTTGAGAAAGATTTTTTTGAATATCTTCTTGAACTTCTGTATGGCTATAATAAGAGTCGATTTTTTGGCGGTAAGCGTCAACAACGACAGCTACGTATTCAGGTTTTTTCATGCGTCCTTCAAGTTTTAAAGAAACGACACCAGCTTCGATAAATTCAGGAATTAGTTCAAGTGTATTCATGTCGCGAGGACTTAATAAATATTGTCCAGCATCTTTTAAAACATTGTTATTGTTTTTATCAACTAAAGTATAAGGTAGACGACATGGTTGAGCACAGCGACCACGGTTACCACTTCTGCCACCAATCATACTGCTCATTAAGCATTGACCGGAATAGCATACACATAAGGCACCATGAGCGAAAACTTCAATTTCTACATCGCTATTACGGCAGATATGAATAATATCTTTTAATGTTATTTCACGAGATAAAACGACACGTGAAAAACCAAGTTCTTGAAGAGCAAGAACACCAGCTAAATTATTCACTGTCATTTGTGTACTAGCGTGTAATGGTAAATCAGGAGCTACAAGTTGAGCTAAACGTGCAGCACCTAAATCTTGAACGAGTACAGCATCAGCACCTATTTCATAAAGAAAACGAAAATAATCTGCAAGTGCAGGTATTTCAGAATTGTCTACTAAAGTATTTACAGTTACATGGATTTTTACATTGCGTAAATGAGCAAATTCAATGGCTTCTTTTAAGCATTGTTCATCAAAATTATTGGCATAAGCTCTTGCACCGAACATTTTGCCTGAAAGATAAATAGCATCAGCACCACCTTCTACAGCGGCTTTTAATGCTTCCATACTTCCAGCAGGGGCTAATAATTCTATCAAAATATTTTCCTCCAGTTATTTTCTTAGCTTATTATAATACACAGAGTATAAAAAATAAATGGTAGTGCCATTAAAATGCCTACCATTAGTGTATGTCTTCATGTTATTTTTTAGCTTATTTATGTTTATTAGAGCGATTTTCATCAAGAATATCCCAAAATTCATTATAATCTTTTTTCAAGCGAATTAATTGTTCAGCTATTTGAAGTGCTGTCAATACTGCTACTCTATCTGGTGGCAAATATTGGTTTTGTTTAGTCATAAGACGAATATTTTCATCTACTATTTTAGCAGCTTCTTGAATGTCATTGATATCACTATCTTTAGAATAGCGGAGAGGATATTTTACTCCCAAAATTTCTACAGTTACTTTGTTATTCATAAAATCACCTTAATATTTTAAAATAAGCCACGATATATTTAGTATATCAATATTATATACTAATACTATTTTTATAGCAAAGTATTTTACAAGATATTCATTTGACACTAATTTATATATTTTTTAAAATGTAATAAATATCTATGGAGAAGTAAAAAATGAAATTTAAATCATATATAAAACAAAAATGGTTATTATCAATTATAGCAGTAACTTTAATGATTGTTTATTACTTGAATTATATTCAACTACCTCCTGCAGTATCTGTGGAATTGCAACAAAACTATAAATATAAATTGATTTTAATACCATTAGATACAAGACCGCCATGTCAAAAAATGGTGGTAGATGCAGGAAAGATGGCAGGTGTACAGATTATAACACCACCGTCAGAGATAATGGATTATTATACTAAAGAAGGCGATACAAAAAAAATACAAAAATGGCTGATGGATAATATTGATAAATCAGATGGGGTAATTGTGTCTATTGACCAATTATTGCATGGAGGTTTATTAGCTTCACGTGAGTCAGGGACAAAACAAGATGAGTCGCAAATTTTATTAAAATTTATGCGTGATTTGAAAACAAAAGCGAAAGATAAACCAATTTATGCTTTTAATGTTTTGCCAAGGATAACACCACCGCCAACTTTAGAAAGTGATAGTAAAAAAATGATAAAGATATCTCGTCTTATTGATGAGATAAGTATTTTTGAAAATGAAGATGATATAAAATTATTGGCAGATTTAAAAGAAGATATAAAACAAGAAGACTTAGATATTTATTTAGATTTATTTAGGCGCAATACAGCTTTAAATAAAGAATTAATAAATCTAGCTAAAGAAGGTATCATAACAAAATTAGTGATTGGTCAAGATGATGGTGAAGATTTTGGCATACCAAATATGGAGAAAAAAAGTCTTATAAATTATGTGCATTCTTTAGGTATTAGTAATGATGTTGTGATGATAACTAAAGGCGCAGATGAGGTGGCTTTATCACTATTAGCTAATTTTGTGCAGACGAAGGAAAATTATCAACCTAAAGTATATGTAGAGTATAATGATGAGAAAGCTATGCGCACAGTTATGCCATTTATGGCAGGCTCAGTAGGTTCTACAGTAGAAGAAAAATTAGTGATGGCAAATGCTAAAAAAGTAAATTCACCACAAGAAGCTGGCTTGATTTTATATGTTTTTATTGGCAATGATGAAAATATGTCTACACAGAGACAATCTGCATTAAAGATAAAAAAATATTTAGAGCAAGGTAAAAAAGTCGCTTTAGTTGATTTAAGTAAGCATTTTTCAGCAAACGAAGTATTATTTCCTACATTATTAAAAGAAGATGTGCCGATTAATGAATTAACTTCTTATGCTGGTTGGAATACAGCTAGTAATTCTATTGGTACGGCACTGGCGAATGCTGTTATTTATAAGGCGATAAGACCAACATTTAATACAACAAATGATATGCTTGCTGTAGAATATAATCGTTTAAATATAAATTATGAAAGATTTCTAGAAGATTATTATTATCTAAAAGAAGTGATTGATGTAATGAATATTACCTTGAAAAATCATGGTTATGAAAATGTAAATGATTTGGATATGGAACATAATTATATTTGGATGAATAAATTACTACAATCTGATATGCAAAAGAGAGCAAATCAATTAAATAATAGTGAAGTTTTTAAAATGCCTTTTAAAGTGCAAACACCAGAGGGAGTATTTGACTTGACTATTCGCAATTTGCAGGTTGATGTATTTTTCCCATGGCCAAGGACTTTTGAAGTATATTTAGATGTAAGATTAAATTTATATAGATTAAATAATTAAATATACGAATTTAAGGAGTGAAATTTTTGGTAGAAACATTGATTATGGTATTAGGTGTAATAGCAGGATTTAGCCTGTTAAAAGTGAAAGAACATAGGCGAATAGCTGTGGTAAATTTAAATAATAAGGTACAATTAATAGCAGTAGCTTTGATTATTTTTATCATGGGAATAAATTTAGGTAGTATGGAAGATTTTGCACATAAGATGTTGACCATGGGATTACAAAGTTTAGTATTTGCTATAATTCCTACAGTGTTTTCAGTAATTATAGTATACATTTTTAGCAAATTATTTATTGTAAAAAATTAAATAGTAAAAGAAGGTTTGTAGATGGTTTATATTGCATTATGTGCATTGATTTTAGGAATTATTTTTGGTCAATTTGTACTTGATAGTACATGGCATGATTTATGTAGTGAATTAGCAGATTATGTCTTATATTTATTGATGTTTTCTGTAGGTATAAGCGTGGGTATGAATGAATCAATAATTGAGAAGATAAAAAATTATAATTTGACAATATTATTGATTCCTATAGGTGTAATTATTGGGTCTGTTTTTGGCGGATTTATTTGCAGTTATATTTTTGATATGAATTTGGTGTATAGTTTATCTATTGGTGCATCTATGGGCTGGTATAGTTTATCAGGGGTAATGCTTGAAACACTAGCAAATGCACAGATAGGCACAATAGCCTTTTTGAGTAGCTTGATGAGAGAATTTATCGCTTTTATGATGATTCCAGTTTTAGTAAAATATTTAAATACATTTGCAGCTATAGGAGCAGCAGGTGCAACAAGCGAAGACTCCACTTTGCCTATGCTTATAAAATATAGTAGTGAAGAATTTATTATTATATCTGTAATTAATGGTGTATTATGTTCAGTAGCCGTACCAATTTTAATAAACTTTTTCTTTTCCACATTATAAAATTAATAAAAAAAGCTGTAACATTGAGAAATTCTCTTTGTTACAGCTTTTTTTGTACAACACTTGTTAAAGTTAAATAAAAGTATATAAATGGCTACCAATGGCAACAGGTGGCATTCAAATACAACACTTGTTAAAGTTAAATGAACTCTTTCCATTTGACCATTTTCACAAGCGTATGATTCAAATACAACACTTGTTAAAGTTAAATAAAAAGATTTTAATGATTTAATTGAGGTGTTAAAAATTCAAATACAACACTTGTTAAAGTTAAATACATTTACTGCTGCGAAAAATGTTGTCGAAGAGCTTATTCAAATACAACACTTGTTAAAGTTAAATCAATAGATATTACACCAAAAGATTTATTGGCGAACAATTCAAATACAACACTTGTTAAAGTTAAATAGCTATTGCCAACGCTTCTATTAGATATGGTGTTGAATTCAAATACAACACTTGTTAAAGTTAAATTGTAGGTTGATGAACAGTGGGGATATTTTAAACTATTCAAATACAACACTTGTTAAAGTTAAATTTGAGATTTTATATGGAGATTTTTTTGATTTTTTTGAATTCAAATACAACACTTGTTAAAGTTAAATTTAATTATTTATCACACACTATACATCAATTTTATATTCAAATACAACACTTGTTAAAGTTAAATAGGAGTTATTCTAAAAATAGGAGAACATTATAAACTATTCAAATACAACACTTGTTAAAGTTAAATACGAAAATGTTCAATATATTTATGAGGAATATATATTCAAATACAACACTTGTTAAAGTTAAATTAGAGGAAAGAAGGTTTATCGAAAGTATAAAGATAATTCAAATACAACACTTGTTAAAGTTAAATTAAAAAAAGTGCCTAGTCCATAGACTAAGCACCCAATTCAAATACAACACTTGTTAAAGTTAAATTCAGCGTGATGAAAAGATATCTCACATCATTGTTATTCAAATACAACACTTGTTAAAGTTAAATAAGAATAGCATTAGCTAATGTATTAAAAGCAGAACCATTCAAATACAACACTTGTTAAAGTTAAATTAATGATTATAAAACATTTATAGAAAGGATTGAACAATTCAAATACAACACTTGTTAAAGTTAAATTAAAGCAGGTGTTCCGATCGACAAGATGAGAGTTGAATTCAAATACAACACTTGTTAAAGTTAAATAATAGATATGAATATATATAATATTTACGTTTTTGAATTCAAATACAACACTTGTTAAAGTTAAATGTCAAATCGTTCACTTGCATCTGTAGCTGTTCCGATATTCAAATACAACACTTGTTAAAGTTAAATTTTATGTTTCTACGTTTTGCTTCATCGTTTAACCATATTCAAATACAACACTTGTTAAAGTTAAATTACTTACTGATGGATTTAATAATTTAGGAGTTGTAATATTCAAATACAACACTTGTTAAAGTTAAATAATGGTTTATTATCTTTACTCAATACTTTTATAGATTCAAATACAACACTTGTTAAAGTTAAATACAGAGCCATGATTGATAAAGAAATTGAAGATAATTCAAATACAACACTTGTTAAAGTTAAATGGAAGATATCAGTTTTCCAGTGAAGCAGGAGTAGTATTCAAATACAACACTTGTTAAAGTTAAATGAGCTTATTTAAAAATAGAAGATATAAAAGCCTAATTCAAATACAACACTTGTTAAAGTTAAATTTGGAAAATATGAATTAAAAAATCATCAGCCATCGAAATTCAAATACAACACTTGTTAAAGTTAAATAAACCTTATATTCCGTGCCTAAATCTGAATGTCGTTATTCAAATACAACACTTGTTAAAGTTAAATAAAATATCCAGTAAAGACAGCACCAATTTTAAAACTATTCAAATACAACACTTGTTAAAGTTAAATTAGATATGTTTTAAGTTTTTTTATCTCAAATTCTATTCAAATACAACACTTGTTAAAGTTAAATAGCACTAAATGGAATGCCAAAGATTTAGGAAGAATATTCAAATACAACACTTGTTAAAGTTAAATGAAAATATTATCTGTATGGCTCTAAATCTAGGTAAATTCAAATACAACACTTGTTAAAGTTAAATATATTTGGAGAAATGAAAAATGGAAATAGTTGTTTAATTCAAATACAACACTTGTTAAAGTTAAATTAGTCCAAAATACATAACTTTCATCTGGTCCGGCAGTATTCAAATACAACACTTGTTAAAGTTAAATTCCATCGTAGATAAAATATATCTCGAAAGATTAGAATTCAAATACAACACTTGTTAAAGTTAAATTTGAGGTATAGAAAAATAAGGTAGATAAATATAACCGAATTCAAATACAACACTTGTTAAAGTTAAATATTGGAGATACAGAAGAAAATACAAAAGCACTCAATTCAAATACAACACTTGTTAAAGTTAAATTAGGTTCTTAACCGATAAAGAAATCTTGGCTGAAGCATTCAAATACAACACTTGTTAAAGTTAAATCTATAAAGGGAAATTTATGAAGCCGACTACAATGAGATTCAAATACAACACTTGTTAAAGTTAAATTAAACAGTCTGAGATTGTGCTTCAGCAATTTTAGACATTCAAATACAACACTTGTTAAAGTTAAATGAAAACAAAGGTATTGTAGAATTGAATTTGGAACAAAATTCAAATACAACACTTGTTAAAGTTAAATGTTTCTGCTTCAACTGTTGGTTGGTTAATATATACTATTCAAATACAACACTTGTTAAAGTTAAATTATTATAGAAATATCATCTTTTTGCAAATATAAGAATTCAAATACAACACTTGTTAAAGTTAAATTGTACAAATTGCTAATGCTCCGTCAATAAAGACGATTCAAATACAACACTTGTTAAAGTTAAATTTTACCGACAAAAAACAATATAATAATCCGTGGCATATTCAAATACAACACTTGTTAAAGTTAAATTTTGGATTAGGTCAAATATCGACCGAAGCGGCAAAATTCAAATACAACACTTGTTAAAGTTAAATGCCAGTAAAATTAACACTTTTATAAATAATTATAGTTTATAAAGGTTGAAATATCAATATTTATATGAGTTTTTACCAGCGATTGAGGATTTTGGGTGATTTTTTATAAATCCTTTATTTATAAGGATTTCAGGTTTTAAACTAGAAAATGGCTGGAAAAATAAAAAGGCACTTGTTTACACAAATGCCTTTAAATAATTATTTTACATTAGCAAAAGCTTGTTTTAAGTCATCTAAAATATCATTGATATCTTCAAGTCCTACAGAGAAACGAACCATACCGCTATTGATACCAGCAGCTTCAAGTTGTTCATCTGTCAATTGACGATGTGTTTCACTTGCTGGGTGAAGAACACAAGTGCGAATATCGGCAACATGAACTTCATTAGAAGCTAATTTTAAGGAGTCCATAAATTTAACAGCGTTTTCTTTACCACCTTTGATTACGAAAGTGATAACACCACTGCAACCTTTTAAATATTTTTTGGCAAGAGGATAAGATTCATTGCTTTCAAGAGCAGGATACATAACGCTTTCTACTTTATCATTGCTTTCTAAATATTTAGCAACAGTAAGAGCATTTTCGCAGTATTGTTTCATACGTACAGGTAAAGTTTCTAAACCTAAGTTTAATAAGAATGCAGAATGTGCAGATGGATAGCAACCGAAATCACGCATTAACTGCATTCTAGCTTTTAAAATATAAGCTTGTTTACCATAAGTTTTTGTATAGGAAAGACCATGATAAGATGGATCTGGTTCTACTAATTCAGGGAAATTACCATTGTCCCAGTTGAAATTACCACTATCAACGATTACACCGCCGATTTGAAGTGCATGACCATCCATATATTTACTAGTGGAATGAGTAACAATATCAGCACCAAATTCAAAAGGTTTGCATAAGATAGGAGTTGCAAAAGTGTTATCCACAATCAAAGGAACACCATGAGTATGAGCGATATTTGCATAACGTTCGATATCAAAAACAGTTAATGCAGGATTAGCTAGAGTTTCACCAAAAACAGCTTTAGTATTAGGTTTAAAAGCAGCATGAATTTCTTCATCAGTAGCATCATGACCAACAAAGATACATTCAATACCTAATTTTTTTAAAGTGAAAGCGAAAAGATTTACAGTACCACCATAGATTTGAGTAGTGGAGATAAAACTATCGCCAGCATTACAGATATTTAAAATAGCAAGTAAGTTAGCAGCTTGACCAGAAGTAGTGCACATAGCACCAACACCACCTTCAAGGTCAGCAATTTTATTTTCAACAGCCATAACTGTAGGATTAGCAAAACGAGAATAAATTAAAGATTTAGTAGGTTCATCAAAAACAGCAGCAACATCATCAGTAGAGTCATAAACATATGTAGTGCTTTGCACAATTGGCATGACACGAGGTTCAGTATTTTTAGGGCTGTATCCAGAATGTAAACATTTAGTAGCGTCTTTCATAAAAAAAATAGCCTCCTTAGTAAAATATAAATCATATTATAAAACATTATAGACAAAATAGAAAGTATTTATATACATGAAGAAAATTATTTATTGTAAATATGTTTAAAAACTGAATATATTTTTAGATAAAAAGAAAAAACTAGCAAGTAAAATAAATACCTGCTAGTTTTTTGTTTAAACATCTTTAGAAGAAATATATTTAATAATACCAAATCCTAAGATCAAAGTTAAAGCACAGATAAAAATTTCTTCATTTTGCGGAATACCTGGATAAAGCTCCAAGATAGAACCTAAAATGAATCCAAGGATAATTAAAAAAGTAGGTTGAGGATAGTTTTGCATAAGATTTTCTAATAATTTAGTAGTTAGTAAAATACCCACAACTAGACCAAATCCTAATGGAATTAAAAATGGTAAATAAAATTCAGAAGCCGCACGCATAGTTTCATCATATAATCCCATCAATAAAAGCATATAAGAAACGCTTATTCCTGGTAGAACAAGTGCAATAGCAGCTATAAAACCAGCAACAACTAATAATAAATAAGTGTACCAATTAGTAGCATTATTTGTAGTTAGATTACTGATAGGAGACATTTCAAAAAAGAGAACAATTAAAAAGCCAATAGCGACATATATAGGGACTGTCCAGGAAAATTTAGTTAATTTAGCCTCGCGGAACATCAAAGGCACACTGCCTGCTACAGCACCCATAAAGAAATAAAGCATAGGCATAGGATAAGTTTCAATTAAATGCAAAATAGGTTTAGAAAAAGAAACAATACCTATTAAAGAACCTGCTAAAAATATAGTTAAAAAAAGAGAATTTCTAAATTTATTTTTCATGAATGAACTTACAGAAGAAATTAATTTAGTATAAATCCCAAGTATCATAGACATAGAACCGCCACTAACACCAGGAACTAGCATGGTAGAACCAACAACTAACGACTTAGCAAAAGTTACAACATAATTTCTCATAAAAGTAAACAAAATCCCTTCTAAAATAAAAAATAAATTGACAATAAAAAAGACATAGCCTATAAAAGGTTATGCCTAATATGAGATTTTCAAAATATACTATAATTGTATAGTTTGTAAAAAATAAAGTCAATTAACAAAGAAAGATTTTACAAAGATTTTACAAAATCAAATCATCAATTAGAAAAGACAGAAGACAGCATAAGATAGACGGGGTTTAAAAATAGCAAGCTTAGCAAAAGTCTAGACGAAAAAATAAATAAAAAGCGATGTAAAAACATCGCTCTAATTTAATAAAATAAAATCATATAATCACATATCATTTAAAATTTTAACGAAATCTTCCCTACAAACAGCCGAATTAAACTTCTGTCTCAAACTAGCACTGCCATACAAGCCATGAGTATACCACGTAGCATGCTTTCTCATCTCACGAGGACCAATATAATCGCCCTTCCATTTCAAAAGCATATCCAAATGTTCTAAAATAACCTGTTTTCTTTCATCAATGCTAGGTTCACCAGGATCGACACCAGTAAATAAAAATTCTTTAAAACGGCGGAAAATCCAAGGATTACCCTGAGCCCCACGACCAATCATGACAGCATCACAACCAGTACGTTCAAAAATATTTTTTAAATCCTGGCAAGTTCTAACATCACCATTACCGATGACAGGAATATCAACAGCCTGTTTAACTTCGCGAATAATATCCCACTCAGCATGACCACGATAAAACTCTTCCCTAGTTCTGCCATGAACAGCAATAGCATCAAGCCCAGCCTTTTGAGCAAGACCAGCCATTTCAACGACATTACAGTGTTCACTATCCCAGCCCTTACGCATTTTTACAGTAACAGGCATATCTTTTACAGCTTCACGAGTAGCACACATTATTTCATATGCCAAAACAGGATCTTTCATCAAAGCTGAACCCTCATTATTGCGTACAATCTTTGGTGCAGGGCACCCCATATTTATATCAATCATATCACAACAATTCAAAGAAGCCACAAAACTAGCTGCTTTATACATACGTTCAGGATTGCCGCTGAATAATTGAATAGCTAAAGGTCTTTGTTCAGGAACAGTCTTTAACATTTCCAAAGTTCGTTCATTGTGAAAATTAATACCTTGGTCGCTGACCATTTCAGAATAAACGAGACCACAGCCCATACGTTGAGCTAAAATACAATAAGCAGTATCAGTTACACCAGCCATAGGTGCTAAAAATACGGGAGTAGTTATTTCTAAGTTTCCTATTTTCATAAATTATTTAAAGGCTTATTTTTTAACCTTTCTAAGTACCCCTTTCTTGAAGCAGCATTACGTTCATAGAGAACGCGAAGACCAGTCAAAGTTAAGAAATGATCTGTTTTATCAATAGTGCTAGACTCTTCCGCAATCATGCGAGCAAGTCCACCAGTTGCGAGTACAGTCATATCTTTACCATATTCTTTTTTTATACGATTTACAATACCATCTATTTGCCCTACAGCACCATAGATAATACCAGATTGCATATTTGTAATAGTATTATGGCAAATTACATTTTTAGGAGTAACAAGTTCTATACGAGGCAAATTAGCAGCCTTTTGGAATAAAGCATCTGCTGACATACCAATACCAGGAGCTATTACACCACCTAAAAAATCACCTTTATCATTTACTACATCAAAAGTAGTAGCAGTACCGATATCAATTACAATCAAAGGGCCACCATATTGTTCAAAAGCACCAACAACATTTACAATACGGTCAGCACCTAAAAGGCGTGGATTTTCATAAACTAAGCGAATGCCAGTTTTTATACCAGGACCTACAAGTAATGGTTTTATTTTGAAATAACGTTCACACATTTTACTAATAGGAATAACAAGAGGTGGAACAACAGATGAGATAATAATATCATCAATATCGTTCATATCCATACCTTGAAAACGGAACAGTTCGTTTATGAGCATACCATACTCATCGCCAGTTTTTTGTCGGTCGGTGGAAATTCGCCAATGACGATAAAGTTTTTTACCATCATAAGCCCCCATAACGATATTACTGTTACCAATGTCAAAAACTAAAAGCATTTTATCCTCCATCTGTGAGTTTAGCGGTTTTGTACTGGTCGAATAGAAACATCGCCTGCTAACACACGTGTTATTTGTCCATCAATATTTACAAGAAGAGCACCATCATCATCAATATCCACGGCAATTCCTTCTAAGACTTCATTTGTGCCGATTACACGGATATGTTGATTTAAAGTAATGGAATATTTACGCCATTCATCAAGAATAGGTGCAAAACCTTCCTCTTGACAGATTATATACAAATGTTCTAAGTAATACAAGATTTTATTTAAAAGTTTTAAACGAGAAATTTTTTTACCTGTAATTTGACTCAAAGAAGTAGCGATATTTTGAATTTCTTCAGGCATTTCTTTCTTATCAATATTGACATTAATTCCCATACCAATAATGATGTAATTTATGCAATCCATTTCAGCATTCATTTCTGTCAAAATACCTACTAATTTTTTTCCTTCATATAAAACATCATTAGGCCATTTAATACCAACTTTTACACCAGTAACATCTGCAATAGCTTTGGTGATAGCAGTAGCAGCCATCAATGTGCATTTTGGTGCTTCTTGAGGTAAAAATTTTGGTTTTAAAATGACAGAAAACCAAATCCCTTTATATTTAGGAGAGAAGAAAGAGCGAGATAATCTGCCTCTACCACCACCTTGTTCTTCACTGATGATGATAGTACCATCTTTAACACCTTGAAGTGCTACTTTTTTAGCTTGGGTATTTGTAGAGTCTACAGTTTCAAAATATAAAATTTCAGAACCTAATATTTTAGTAGTAAGAGAAGATTTTATTTCTTCACTTGATAATAAGTCTGGAGAGTCAATCAAACGATAACCACTTCTAGGAACACTTTCAATATTATAGCCATTATCACGTAATGCTTTTATATGTTTCCAGATAGCAGTTCGAGATACTTTTAGCGTATCAGCTAAGTATTCACCAGATAAAAATTTGTCGCCATTTTGTTTTAATAAATTTAAGATTTGAGAACGCATAATAAAAATTGTTATAAAATAACAATAGCTCCCCTCTTTTCTTTAAGATTTTGATTGGTGATATAAATATAATAAATAGATTAATAAAAATCTTGATTGTTAAAATATATAATAGCCTAACAAAGTCATATTCGCAATAAAGTTAGATAATAAATTTTAGAAGAAAAAAGGATTTTTACAAATTTTAGTAAAATATATAATATATATCTTTAAATATTTTAAGAATTAAATTATATTTTATAAATTGGAGGCTGATTATAATGATGGCATTAAACTTTCAGGCAAAAAAACATGAAGAATTGATTATGTCACGTAAAAAAAATTGTACTGTTCGCTTAGGAGACGTTCGCAACCAATATCCAGAAAGTTCTATAGTGTGGATTACTACTGGTAAAAAATATGAAGTGAAAAAAAGATTGTATACAGCAATCATTGATAAAGTTCGCGTAAAAAAATTCGCTGAATTAACTTCAAGAGATTTAGGTCACCAAAATCCAGAAATTGATTCATTAGAAGAATTACGTTTAGATTTTGAAAATATTTATCAGCGTCGAATTACTTTAGATGATACTGTAACAGTAATATATTTTTCTGAAATTCTTTAAGAAATTTTGAATAATAAGCTATTTTTTCATTTCTATATAATGGGAAAATAGCTTATTTATTGGGCTTTTGGAGGCATTGAAAAATTTTTTAAATTTTTTTCAAAAAAGTTGTTGACAAAATACTCTGTTATGCATATAATAATACATGTCGCTGATACAGCGGCAGACAAAAAACGTCAAATGCGGAAGTAGCTCAGTGGTAGAGCATCACCTTGCCAAGGTGAGGGTCGCGAGTTCGAGCCTCGTTTTCCGCTCCAGACGGCGGCATAGCCAAGTGGTAAGGCAGAGGTCTGCAAAACCTTTATTCCCCAGTTCAAATCTGGGTGCCGCCTCCAAATGAATTTATTATGCACTGTGTGATTGCACAGTGCATTTTTTGTTATATAATAAAATATTGAGCTATGAAAAATATTAAATATAATTTTAAGGAGTTGTTTTTTTGCGTAATCGTGGTTTTGAAATAGTGAGTGATTTTAAAGATAAACATATAAATTTACCAACTCGAAAAACAAGTAAATCAGCAGGTTATGATATTGAAGCTGCTGAAGATAAAATTATAAAAGCTGGGAAAATGGCAGTAATTGCAACAGGATTAAAAGCTTATATGCAAGATGATGAATATTTAGGTATACATATTCGTTCTAGTTTAGCTTTTAAAAAGCATTTGAATTTAGTAAATTCTCAAGGTGTTATTGATGCAGATTATTATAACAATGAAGATAATGAAGGTCATATAATGATTGGTCTGATAAACTTTGGTGATGAAGATGTAGAAATTACTAAAGGTATGAGAATAGCTCAAGCCATTTTTTATAAATTTTTAACTATAGATGATGAAAAAAATGTTGATACTATAAGAAGTGGCGGTTTTGGTTCAACAGGAGAATAATATGCAAGATTTAGACTTATTTTCAGCAATGGCTAGTGAAAATAATGAAAGTATAAGCGAAAATACTATAGAGATGGATGAAGACTATCGTCCATTAGCTGAAAGAATGAGACCACGTAATTTTGATGAATATATAGGACAGGAAAAAATACTGGGCAAAAAATCATTTTTACGGAGAATGGTACAAGAAGATAAAATATCTTCGATGATTTTATATGGACCTCCAGGTACAGGAAAGACAACGCTTGCGAAAATGATTGCAGGTATGACAAAAAGTGATTTTTCTCGACTAAATGCTGTGTCTGCTGGTATCTCTGATGTGCGTAAAATCATTGAAAAAGCTGATGAAAATAGAAGATATTATCGTAAACGTACAATTATATTTTTAGATGAAATACATCGTTTTAATAAGGCTCAACAAGATGTATTATTGCCTTATGTTGAAGATGGTAGAATTATCTTGATTGGTGCTACTACAGAAAATCCGTATTTTGAAGTAAATCATGCGTTATTATCTAGAGTTCGTGTAGTAAAATTAGAATTATTAGATGAACAAAATTTAATTGATATCTTAAAAGTAGCTTTAGAAGATAAAGTTCGCGGTTTGGGTAAATATGAATTTAAATATGATGATGAAGTATTATCGATAATAGCTCAATATGCTGGTGGTGATGCTAGAGTGGCTTTGAATATATTAGAGCAAGTTGGCGATGTGGCATTAGAGCAAAATCATAATATAAATAAAGAAATTATTGAAAGTATTATCAGTGAAAAAATTCAGACATATGATAAAAATGGCGATAATCACTATGATATAGTATCGGCATTTATCAAGAGTATGAGGGGAAGCGACCCTGATGCGGCGTTGCACTATTTAGCAAGAATGTTAGTAGCAGGTGAAGATATTAATTTTATTGCTCGAAGAATTGCTATTTGTGCATCTGAAGATGTGGGAAATGCAGACCCACAAGCATTGGTTTTGGCTATGGCTACAGTGCAAGCTGTCCAATTTTTGGGTATGCCTGAAGCTCGTATACCACTTGCACAAGCAGTAACATATATAGCATCTGCGCCTAAAAGTAATGCCAGTTATTTGGCGATTGATAAAGCTATAGAACAAGTAAAAAGCCAAGATTGTGGACAAGTGCCAATACATTTAAGAGATTGTCATTATAAAGGTGCTAAAAAGCTTGGTCATGGTGTAGATTATAAATATGCTCATGATTATCCATATCATATAGTGAAACAACAGTATTTGCCTGACAAAATAAAAAATGCTAAATATTATATGCCAACATCAAATGGATATGAAGAAAAAATTGGTAAATATATGCAGTTTTGTGAAAAAATAAATTCTTAATTTTGACAAAGAAGCATTAGTTTGTTAGTATATGAATATATCTTAGTTATTTACTAGGAAATATATATTTGTTATTTGCAGATAGATTTTTAGAGGGGAAAAGAAGATGAAAAAAAAGGTAGCAGTAGCTATGAGTGGTGGCGTAGATAGTTCGCTTACAGCTGCTTTATTGATAGAACAAGGTTATGATGTTATTGGCGTAACAATGACTTTAAGTGATGAAAGTAGAGAAGCAGGCGGTTCAACTGCTGTCAGTGATGCTAAAAAAGTAGCAGATGCTTTGCATATTCCACATTATGTAGTTAATTATCATAAGAAATTTAAAGATGATGTAATAAAATATTTTATCAGTGAATATGCAAAGGGTAGAACACCTAATCCTTGTGTGAGATGTAATAATACTGTAAAATTTGGTAGTTTATTGAAAGATTGCTTAGAATTAGGTGCAGATTGTGTAGCTACTGGTCATTATGCACGTATTGAACAAGATGAAAAAACAGGTAGATATTTATTAAAAAAAGGTTTAGATGTAAGAAAAGACCAATCATATGTTTTATATACTTTGACACAAGATGTATTAAAGCATTTTATGTTGCCACTTGGAAATTATAGCAAGGAAAAAACTCGTGAATTAGCTGGAAAAATGAATTTACCAGTAGCTAATAAGCCTGAAAGTCAGGAGATTTGTTTTATTCCAAATGATGATTATAAAGCTTATTTAAAAGTAAAAGCACCACATATTTTAAAACCTGGTGATATTGTTGATGTCAATGGTAATAAGTTGGGTCGACATGAAGGCGTACCATTATATACTGTGGGACAAAGAAAAGGATTAGGTATAGCTGCTGCTTATCCATTATATGTAGTAGGTTTAGATGTGAAACGCAATCGTGTAATTGTTGGTGAAAATAAAGATGTTTTTGCTAAAGGATTAGTAGCTAAAGATTTAAACTTTATCACGAGAGATGATTTCACTGAAAAATTTGTTACTACTGCTAAAATTCGTTATGGTGCTAAAGAATGTGAATGTACTGTGGAACCATTAGACAATGGCAATTTGGCTAAAATTTTATTTAGTGAACCACAAAGAGCGATTACACCAGGGCAATCTGTAGTATTTTACGAAGATGAAATCGTTGGCGGCGGCGGTGTAATTAAAAATATAATAAGATGATATATTAACTATAAAAGCAAGGGTAGAGAATACTCTTGCTTTTTATTTTATTGAGAATAAATATAATTATACAGATAATGTTTATCATTTTTATTGACATGGATTATCATTTGCTATATAATGCAGTTGTTAACAGAAATAATAATTATTATCAAAATCAAAAAACAAATATAAAAAGAGATTTTAAAATAGAAGGAGGAATATTATGACTTTAAAGGAAGCAAAACCAGGAATGGTAGTAAAAGTTGAGTCTATAGAGGCTTCAGAATTGAAAGAGCGTCTTATGAGTATGGGAATGGTAAAAGGTACAAAAGTAAAGGTATTGCGTTCAGCACCACTTGGAGATCCGATTGCGATATCTATTCGTTCTTTTAATATGTCTATTCGTTTATCTGATGCGGCAAAAATTGCAGTTACTCAAATTGCTTAATAATTAATGGGAGGGAGATAATAGTGGCAACATTATCCGTAGCGTTGACAGGAAATCCCAATACTGGGAAATCAACAATATTCAATGAATTAACTGGTATTAGACAAAAAATTGGTAACTGGCCAGGAGTTACAGTAGATAAAAAAGTAGGTTATACAAAACATAAAGATAGAGCTATATCTGTAATGGATTTACCTGGTACATATAGCATAAATGGACGTTCTCCAGAAGAAATTATTGTAGAAAACTATTTAAGTGGAGAAAAACCTGATATTATTGTAGATGTCATTGATTCTTCTAATATTGAACGTAATTTATTTTTATGTTTACAATTGCTAGAGCGTCGTATTCCTGTATTAGTTGACCTTAATATGATGGACGAAGCGAATAAAAAAGGAATTAAAATTTCTACAGCTAAGTTAGAAAAATTATTAGGAATGCCTGTAGTAGAAACTGTAGGTCGCAGTAAAAAATCCACTAATAAATTATTAGATATCTTCACTTCTACAGTGATGGATAGTTATAAAAATTCTCAACAAGTGGAAGAACATATTGCTAATATTGAAAAGTTAAAAGCTACTATTAGCGATAAAGAAAAATTAGAAGAAGCAATTATAGAAGCACGTTATGCTTTTATTGATAAAATTGTAGAGCAAGTTGTCGTTAAGGAAAATGTAGGTAATAATCTCACTGAAAAGATTGATAAAATATTAGCTAATGGCTTTATGGCATTACCTATTTTAGTATTAATGTTATATCTTGTATTCCAGATTACTTTTACATGGATTGGTCAACCGATTGCTGATGAATTAGATGTACTTATAAATGAAGATTTTTATGGTTGGGCAGATGAAGCGTTGACTGGATTAGGTGTAGCTGATTGGTTACATTCTTTAGTATGTGATGGTATTATAGCTGGTGTAGGTGGAGTGCTTACCTTTGTGCCACTTATTTTCACATTATTTTTCTGTTTGAGTTTCTTAGACGGTACAGGATATATGGCTCGTGTGGCTTTCGTCATGGACCCAATTATGCGCCGTGCTGGTCTTAGTGGTAAAGCATTGATGCCTATTATTTGTGGTTTCGGTTGTGCTGTTCCAGGTATTATGGGAGCTAGAGCGTTAGATTCAGAAAAAGACCGTATGATAACTATTTTAGTAACACCGTTTTTAACTTGTGGTGCTAAACTTCCAGTAATGGCATTATTTGGAGCTATTTTCTTTGGTGAAAATGCAGGCGATGTTGTATTTGCTATGTATCTTATCGGTATAATTGGTGCAATTTTAGCTTCTAGTATATTGAGCAGAACTGTATTTGAAAAAGATAATACAAGCTTTGTTTTAGAATTACCACCATATCGTATTCCAGATATGAAAACAGTATTGTTAGAAACATGGGATAAAGGTAAAGGTTATCTCATAAAAGCAGGTACAATAATCTTTGCTATGTCTGTAATTTTATGGTTCTTAAGCAGTTATAATTTTGCAGGTCAAGTAGAAGATATGTCTGAATCTTTATTAGCTAGTCTTGGTGGTATTATGTCTACATTGTTCGTATTCCATGGTTTTGATACATGGGAAGCTGGCTCTGCTGTTATTACTGGTATTATGGCGAAAGAAGCTGTTATTTCTACAATGGGTATTTTATATGGTTTACCTGATTTAAGCCCTGATACTGAAACTGTTGAAGCTGTAGGTATGGTAGCTAATACTGGATTACAGATGGCATTTACGACAATGTCTGCGTTAGCATTTATGGTGTTTAGCCAGTTATATACACCATGTATGACAGCACTTGGTACAATAAAGAAAGAAGCTGGCGGTTGGAAATGGATGTTCTTATCTGCTATTGGTAATTTTGTTGTAGCATGGGTTGTATCTTTATTAATTTATCAAGTAGGCACATTATTAGGTTTTTGATAAATTTTGATATTTAGTATAAAAATAAAAGGAGGCTTTTAAATGACGACAGGTGATATCGCTACTTGGATTATAGCTTTGATAATATTTATAGCTTTTGTTTTTGGTATGAAACGCATATATCATAATTTTTCTTCAGGAAAATGTGATTCATGTGGTAGTGGAAGTAGTTGTTCTGGTAGTTGTCATTGCAGTGGATGTCATATAAGCCAAACAAATAAAAGTAGTAAATAAAAATTTATAAATATGTAAAAATAGCTATTAGTTAGAATGCTAATAGCTATTTTTTTATTTGACATATAAGAGGCGATTGAAATACTATATTATAAGGATGATGTTAGAATAGGAATAAAAGAGGAAGTAATTATGACACTAGAAGAATTAGTTAATAACAAATTAGATAAGTTAAATCCTACAGATTTAATAGTATGGCGTTATATTTATGCACATAAAAAAGAATGTTGTTACATTTCTATTTATGATATAGCTGATAATTGTAATGTTTCACGAACAACAGTGCTTCGTTTTGCTAAGAAATTAGGTCTTGATGGTTTTAGTGATTTGAAAATGATGTTAAAAATGGAAATAAGTCAAGCAAGAGAAAAGCCATCAATGGATATTGCTCAAGCAACAGTAAATTTATGTAAACATGTAGGGGAAGAGATAGCAAAACAAGATTTCACAAGATTAAATAAATTATTACATAATGCTAAAAGAATATTTGTCTATGCTTCAGGTCATGTGCAGAAAAATGTTGCTAGTGAAATTTTGCGTTTATTCGTAAATTGTAATGTTTTAGTTTATGAGATAAAAGGTCCAGATGAGTTTAAAACTGTTATAAGAAATGTAAGAAAAGATGATTTATTTATTATTATTTCTTTAAGTGGAGAGTCTAAAAATGTTGTAGAACTTGCTAAAAAACTTCATTTACAAAGAATACCAATTATTTCTTTGACACAATTAAAAAGTAATACATTAGCAACACTTAGCACAGAAAATATATATGTTACGCCTATAGATTTGCCAGCTACTGTAGATTTTGAATATAAGTCTATGTTAGGTTTTTTCTTAGCAGTAGAAATGTGGTTTGTTAGTTATAGCCAATATTGTGCAGAACAAATAGAGTAATGAACTTTAAACAGTATTTTATAATTTTAAAATACTGTTTTTATTGTATTTAGAAGATTAGGAAATATTTTATAAAATAAACATTTTAAGATATATTGACATGTTAAATCATAAAGTTTATATTAAATATTGTCTTATAATTAACTAGTTAATTATAAATATAGCTTATTAGTTAACTAGTTAATTCATGAGGATTATTGAAAGGAAGGGTAACATGTCAAATATAAAATTATGGACAAGAAATTTTATAACTTTAGTTGGTGCTAATGGATTATTATTTGCAGGTTTTCATTTTTTATTACCTACTTTACCATTATATGCTGCATCAATTGGAGCTAGTGGTGCAGAAATTGGAATTATAACAGGAATTTTTGGTTTTTATTCGTTTATTCACAGATGCAGGTGTGCGTAAATTTGGTAAGAAGAAATGTTTATATTTAGGTTTGCTTTGTTCTTTTTTGGCTACTTTAAGCTATGATATGTTTACATCAATTTATTCTTTGATAGTAGCACGTATTTTACATGGTATAGGTTTTGGTCTTAGTACGACTTTTGCAGATGCTTTGGTTGCTGATGTAATTCCAGTTCAAAGACGTGGAGAAGGCATTGGTTATTTTGGTCTTGGCAGTACAGTGGCTATGGCTGTAGCTCCTGCTTTAGGTGTTATGTTATTGACTGATTTTAGTGCAAATATGTTATTTTTTACTTCAATGATAGTTACCTTTTTGGTTGCTGTTAGTGCAAAATTATGTAATGCGAAAGAAGCTCCTTTACCAGCTGAGAAAAAGCATATGTCTATCCGTCATAAGTTGTGTGAATATGGTACAGGAATACCTTCAATATTGACAATTTTATTTGGTGCAGCATATGGCAGTGTAAATACTTTTATTGCAATGATGGCTAGTGAAGTAGGTATTGAAAATGCAGGTTTATTCTTTATAGTTGGTACTATATTTGTATTTATCTCTAGACCTTTTGGCGGACGTATTTTTGATAGTAAAGGTGGCTTCTAGGTAATTTTACCAGGCGGTATTTTATATTTGATTGGATTAGGAATATTAGTTTCAGCATAATCTTTAACTGTATTATTAGTAGCTTCTGTATTTTATGGTTTTGGAGGTGGTTTATTATTGCCTTCTCTTATGACATGGATGCTTAATGTAGTTACTTCAGACCGCCGTAGTGGTGCTAGTGCTACTTTTTATAATATGTTAGATATTGGTACAAGCAGTGGTATTATTTTATTAGGCAGTGTAGCTGGTTCAATTGGTTATATTAATATGTATTATTATGTAATCGGTGTTATGATAATATTTATAGCATTCTTCATGTTTAATCATTTTGTTTTACAAAAGAAAGTAAAAAAGCAAAATCAACAGGAAGAACTCGCTTAAATAAAAATATGAGTTGTCATATAAGAGATTTTCTGCTATAACGAAGAATATAGTTAGCAGAAAGGAATTAGTATGATATGGATAGGATAAAAGAAGTGGATAGTGAAAAATATCTTCAAATAGATGATAGATTAGATGATTTATTAATTCATCAACTTTATCAAACGATGAGAGCTTTTTCAAAAACGCTTAATAGTGAGATTTATACAGCAGATGTATATAGTTCTGAGTGGTCTATTTTGAAAATGGTCAAAGAGCATGATAATATATCACAGTTAGAATTGGCCAATTGTTTGAATGTAGAACCAGCAGCTATATCTAAAACAATAAAAAAGATGGAAGAAAAAAATCTTGTTAAGCGTCAGCGCATTCAAGGGAAAAGAGAAAAATATATATTTCTTACTGAACATGCAATAGAGCTTTATGATTTTTTAGAAAAACGAGTAACAAAACATCGTGTGAAAGCATTGAAGGGCTTAACGGCGGAAGAAAGATATACATTATTTAAATTATTACATCGCATTTGTCAAAATACGTTGACAGTAGATGAATAGAAAAAATATAATATATTATCAGCTGAGAATATTGTTAAAGATATTTGAGGCTGATTTTTTTATGTGATAAAGTAATTTGGTAAATATTTATATCAATTTTGGGAAATAATAAAAGCATTAGTATTTATAATATATATAGTATTTTAATAGTGATGTGATATATCACATGGGCTGTGATAAAGTGCAAGTGAAGGTAATAAAACTCTAAAACCCTTGAAACTATTGAATTTATGAATATATTAGATTATTATATAGCCATGAGGTTGATAAAAAATAAAAACTAATACATAAATGAAATTTATGATTAAAGAAAAGGGGTTTTAATTATGAAAAAATCTTCAATCGTAATTGCAGGTGGCGGAAGTACTTTTACACCAGGTATTGTAATGATGCTTTTAGATCATGCAGACCGTTTCCCACTTCGTCAGATTAAATTTTATGATAATGATGCAGAACGTCAGGAAAAAATTGCTAAAGCATGTGAAATATTATTAAAAGAACGTGCACCTGAAATTGCATTTTCTTATACAACAGATCCAAAAGAAGCATTCACTGATATAGATTTTGTAATGGCTCACATTCGCGTTGGTAAATATGCAATGCGTGAAAAAGATGAAAAAATTCCAATGAAACATGGTGTATTTGGTCAAGAAACTTGTGGCCCTGGTGGAATTGCTTATGGTATGCGTTCTATCGGTGGAGTTATTGAAATCTTAGATTATATGGAAAAATATTCTCCAAATGCTTGGATGCTCAACTACTCTAACCCAGCAGCTATCGTAGCTGAAGCAACTAGAAGACTTCGTCCAAATTCTAAAATCATCAACATCTGCGATATGCCAGTAGGTATTGAAGACAGAATGGCTGAAATTTTAGGTCTTCCAGGTGGCAGAAAAGATATGACTGTTCGCTATTATGGACTTAATCATTTTGGTTGGTGGTGTGATATCCGCGATAAAGATGGTAATGATTTAATGCCACGTATCAAAGAACATGTTGCTAAATATGGTTATATTGTAAATCCAGAAGCTCATAATGATGAAGCTAGTTGGAATGATACTTTTGGCAAAGCTAAAGATGTTTATGCTGTTGACCCAGATACATTACCAAACACATATTTAAAATATTACTTATTCTCTGATTATGTATTTAATCATGACAATCAACATCCAGACCATACTCGTGCAAATGAAGTTATGGAACATCGTGAAAAAAATGTATTTGCAGCAGCTAAAGAAATTGTAGAAAAAGGTACAGCTGTTGATTGTAAATTCCAAAGTGATGACCATGCAAGCTATATCGTAGACCTTGCAGAAGCTATTGCTTTCAATAAAAAAGCTCGTATGCTTTTAATCGTACCAAATGATGGTGCTATTTCTAACTTTGATCCAACAGCTATGGTAGAAATTCCTTGTATCGTTGGTTCTAATGGTTATGAAAAAGTTTGCATCGGTAAAATTCCTCAATTCCAAAAAGGTTTGATGGAACAGCAAGTATCTGTAGAAAAACTTGTTGTAGAAGCATGGATTACAGGTAGCTATCAGAAATTATGGCAAGCACTCACTTTATCTAAAACAGTACCAAGTGCATCTGTAGCAAAAGCTATTTTAGATGATTTAATTGAAGCAAATAAAGATTATTGGCCTGAATTAAAATAATAAAGAGAAGTATATATTAAGAGAATTGTATTACTAAAAAATCAAGGCACAGAGCATATTACTTTGTGCCTTGATTTTTGAATAAAGTATTCAGAAGTTTTACATAAATAGTAATATTAGTGTAATATTTAAGGGAATGAGAAAGGTTGGCGAGAGAAATGGCATTTAATAAAGATGTTGTGATGCAAAAAATTCAACGTTTTGGTGGTGCGATGTTCACACCGGTCATAATGTTTGGGGTTTTTGGTATCTTTGTAGCAGTGTCAATTTTGTGTAAAAATCCAATGATATTAGGTTCTATAGCCGAAAAAGGTACGGGTTGGTATGATTTTTGGTATATTGTCGAACAAGGTGCTTGGACAGTATTTAATCAATTACCTTTATTATTTGTAATTGGTCTACCTATTGGTTTGGCTAAAAAAGAAAATGCTAGAGCTGTAATGGAAGCATTTTTAATATATCTTATTTTTAATTATTTTATATCCGCAATGCTCAATTTATGGGGAGCAAGTTTTGGCGTAGATTTTGCACAAGAAGCTGTTCCAGGTAGTGGTCTGACAACAATTGCTAATATTAAAACACTTGATACAAGTATGGTTGGTGCTATTTTAATTTCTTCAATAGCTGTATGGTTACATAATAAACTATTTGATGTTGATGTACCAGAATGGCTTGGTCTGTTTAAAGGTTCTTCTTTAGTTGTTATTGCAGGTTTTGTACTAATGTTACCTATAGCACTTTTATTCTGCTTGATTTGGCCACATTTCCAATCATTAATCGCATCATTACAAGGTTTCTTGACTGGTGCAGGTGTACTTGGTGTTTGGGTATATACATCCCTTGAACGTATTTTAATACCTACAGGTCTTCATCATTTTATCTATATTCCATTTATTTATGGTCCAGCTGTTGTAGATGGTGGTATACAGGCTTATTGGCTTCAACATATTCAAGAATTTGCTCAATCAACTAAACCTCTTATTGAATTATTCCCACAAGGTGGTTTTGCTTTACATGGTATGAGTAAAATGTTTGGTTGCCCTGGTATCGCACTTGCTATTTATTTCTCTGCTAAGAAAGAAAATCGTAAAAGAGTGGGTTCTTTGTTATTCCCAGCAGCAATTGTAGCAGTATTATGTGGTATTACTGAACCTCTTGAATTTACATTCTTATTCGTTGCTCCTGTATTGTTCTTAATTCATGCAATTTTAGCTGGTACTTTAGCAGCTACTATGTATTTCTTTGGTGTAACTGGTAATTTTGGTGGTGGTTTACTTGATACAGATTTATTCCAAAACTGGATACCACTTTTCAATAATCATTGGGACACATATCTCACACAAATAATCATTGGTTTAATCTTCACATGTATTTGGTTTGTTGTATTTAGATTTTTAATTGTAAAACTTAATTTGAAGACTCCTGGTCGTGGGGATGACGAAGAAATCAAACTTTATAGAAAAGCTGATTACAAACAAAAAGTAGCAGGCGATGAACGTGATAGAAAAGCTGCTGCATTTTTAGAAGCTTTAGGTGGTAAAAATAATATCGTAGATGTTACAAACTGTGCTACTCGTCTTCGTGTAACTGTAAAAGATGATAGCTTAGTAAAAGATACAAATGTATTTATGGCAGCAGGTGCTCATGGATTAGTTCATAATGGTTGTGCTATTCAAGTAATTGTAGGTCTTTCTGTACCACAAGTTCGTGAACGTTTTGAAGCTTTACTTCAAGCTCCTGATGTACTTCAAAAAGAAGAATTAGTTTCTAACACAGATAAATCTCCAAGTTTGAAAGCTTTTGCAACTGGTGATTTAGTATCTATTGAAAATGTACCTGATGAAGCATTTGCTTCTCGTGCTATGGGTGATGGTGTAGCAATCATTCCAACTGAAAAATATATTACTGCACCAGCTAATGGTTCTGTAATGATGGTAATGGAAGAAACAGGACATGCTCTTGGACTTAAGCTTGATACAGATATGGAAATTTTAATTCATATAGGTATTGATACAGTCAATATGAAAGGCGATGGCTTCAAAGTTTTAGTCAAAGCTGGCGACGAAGTAAAAGTTGGCGATAAATTAGTAGAAATTGATATTGAAAAAATCAAAAAAGCTGGATATAATCCAATCACTATTATGATAGCTACTAATTTTGACCAATATAGCTTATTAAAATTTGAAAAAGAACAAAAAGTAATTGCAGGCAAAACAACTGTAGGCACATATTAATAAAATTAAGGCAAAATATAATGGTAAAATATTATATTTTGCCTTTTTGCATTTAATTTAAATTAATTAAATATAGTACAGTTGGTTTCATTATTAGGATTATATAGAATAGGCATAATAAATATAAAGACTTATAATAAATTTAGATAAATATTTATAAGTTTAAGGAGTGCTTGATGATGAAAAGTTTAAAAAATTTTTTATGCTATTATCTATGTTAAGTATAATGATGTGTTCATGTACAGCATTTGCAAATTATCCTACTCATTTATATGGAGATAAAAATTTTATTTTATGTGATGGACATATGGGTTCAGCATGGTATGTGGATAGAAGTTCTTTAAATGTACAAAAATATGAACCACCACAATATATTATCGCTGTTAATGTGGTGCGTGTAGATAATGCGGATAGAAGAAGCACAGAAATAAAAAATGTACATACATATCGTTTTTTCTATAATAGTGATTTAGGTCAGATGTATGCAGATTTTAATAATAATGATAATTGGAGATATTTAAATCCTCAAGGTAGTTGGGCAGAAACAGGTATATCTATGCCAGCAGGAGAAATAGCCTTTGTTTTGGCTTATAATTATAAATTTTATGGTGATAGAGCTTATTATAGTGATGATTTCTATAATCGAATTTTCTGATAGGATAAAAATTTAGGAGAAAAGAGTTTAATTTTATGATAAATAGAGTTAAACTCTTTTTTATTTGCAATTTTGGGGTAAGGTTATTTTGATAAATTTCTTGTACTATGATTTATAAGAATAATATAATAGAAAGAGTGATATAAATATAATTAAATTTTAAGATATAAGGTGAAGATATGAAAAGTATAAGAGTTGTAGCAGCGATAATTAAAGATAAAGATAAAATTCTGGCAACTAAAAGAAGTTATGGGGAGTTTAAAGGTGGTTGGGAATTCCCTGGTGGAAAGATAGAAGAAGGAGAAGATAAAAAAACAGCATTAATTAGAGAAATAAAAGAAGAATTAAATGCTAATATTGAAATTGATAGCTACTTTGCTACGATAGATTATACGTATCCTAATTTTCATATGATTATGGATTGCTATATTTGTAATATAGATGATTTTGTAATCAATGAAGAAATACATGATGAGGCAAAGTGGCTGACAAAAGATGAATTAGATAGTGTAAATTGGCTTGCAGCTGATGAAAAAATCGTAAATAAATTAAAAATATATTTAAGTTCAAAGATTGCAGTAAGTGCTTGTCTTTTAGGTGATAATTGTAAATATAATGGCAAAAATAATTATAATGAAGAAATAGAGCATTTGCTAAAAGATAAAGAAGTATATAAAATTTGCCCAGAAATATTGACAGGACTTAGTATTCCTAGAAAGCCTGTAGAAATAAAAGATAATAAAGTCATAACGCAGGATAATGAGGATATGACGGAGATTTTTCTTCATGGTGTAGATATGGCATGGGAAAAATTAAAAGATAAAAATATAGATTTGGCTATATTGAAGGCGAATAGTCCAACATGTGGCAGTAAAACAATTTATGATGGAACTTTTTCCCATGCATTAGTAGAAGGAAATGGATTGTTTGCTAAATTATTAAAAGATAATAAAATTATGGTAATCAGTGAAAAAGATATAGAATAAAAAAATACCTAATGAGTTTATGTGATAAATTTTGCTTTATACATAGCTCATTAGGTATTTTTTATAGAATTAAATCATTAAGTTTGTTTAAACTTATTTGTCTAAGTGCCAAATGTCATGGTTATATTCAGCGATTGTGCGGTCACTGGAGAAGTAACCAGCGTTAGCTATATTGATTAAAGATTTTTTAGCCCAAGCTAAACGGTCTTCGTAATCATTATATGCTTGGTCTTTTGTTTGAATATAAGCTTTTAAATCTAATAAACTCATGAACCAATCTTTAGAAATTAATTCGTGATGTAAACGGTGGAGATTTTCTGTCTGTCCAATAGAAGTCATTTCTTCAGAAATTAAGAAGTCTACTGCATTTTTAATGATTTCATCATTATTATAGTATTTTCCTGCATCATAATCATTGTTGTTGTAATGAGCGATAACATCATCACTACTTTCACCGAAAATATAGATATTGTCATCACCAACAAGTTCATGAATTTCTACATTAGCACCGTCTTCAGTACCGATTGTAATAGCACCATTGAGCATGAATTTCATATTACCAGTACCACTAGCTTCTTTACTTGCAAGAGAAATCTGTTCGGAGAAATCGCAAGCAGGAATGAGTTTTTCAGCGTTAGTTACGTTGTAGTTTTCTACCATTACTACTTGAATATATTTAGAAGCTACAGGGTCTTTAGCGATAATATCTTGAAGACATAAGATAGCATGAATTATGTCTTTAGCAATGATATAAGCTGGTGCAGCTTTAGCGCCAAAAATGAAAGTAATAGGTGTAGAAGGAACATAACCACTGCGGATTTTTTGAAGACGTTGAATGATGTAGAGTAAATTCATTTGTTGACGTTTATATTCATGTAAACGTTTAATTTGAATATCAAAAATGCTATTTGGATTTAAAGTCAAATGCATTGTTTTATTTAAATAGTTGCATAAATCCTGTTTACGATTTTGTTTAATAGTTAAGAGTTTATTTAAAACAGTTTCATCATCAACAAATATCAATAAATCTTTTAATTTTGTAGCATCAGTTTTGTATTCATCACCAATTAAAGATGTGATATATTGACTTAATTCATTGTTGCAGTGCAATAACCAACGGCGGAAAGTGATACCATTTGTTTTGTTGTTGAATTTTTCTGGGTATAATTCATAGAAAGCTTTTAATTCGCTATTTTTGAGAATTTCAGTATGCAAGGAAGCAACACCATTGATACTATAGCCAAAATGAATATCCATATGAGCCATATGCACAAGGTTATGTTCATCAATGATTTGTACAGCTTTATTATCACTGCGAGATTTAGCAATAGCATTTAATTCTTGAATAGTAGGAATGAGTTGAGGTACTACTTGTTTTAAATCTTCAAGATGCCATTTTTCAAGTGCTTCAGCCAAGATAGTATGGTTTGTGTATGCACATGTTTTGGATACGATATCAATAGCTTCATGTAAATCGATACCTTCTAAAACTAAGCGATTGATTAATTCAGGAATTACCATAGATGGATGAGTATCATTGATTTGGATACATACGTATTTATAAAGTTCATGTAAATCATGTCCTTTAGCTTTTTCTTCCATCAAGATTAATTGTGCAGCGTTGCTTACCATGAAATACTGTTGATAGATACGAAGCATTTGACCTTCTTTAGTACTATCATCAGGATAGAGGAATAAAGTTAAATTTTTACGAATGTCTTTTTGGTCAAAAGAAATACCATCATTGACGATAGTTTCGTCAATAGTGTCAATATCGAAAAGATGTAATTTATTTAAGCCTTTTTGATAGCCTAATACATCAATATCATATAATTTAGAATGAACAGTAAAACCATTAAATTCAACATCAAAACCAATATTGGTATCATTTAACCAAGATTTATCTGTAATCCATGGATTTTTTTCTTCTTTTTGAAGATGATTTTCAAATTTTTGTTTGAATAAACCAAAATGGTAATTTAAACCTACACCATCGCCAGATAAATTTAAAGTTGCAATAGAGTCTAAGAAACAAGCAGCAAGTCTTCCAAGACCACCATTACCTAAAGATGGTTCGAGTTCAATTTCTTCTATATCATTTAATTTTTTGCCATTATCAGCAAGTAATGTTTTTATTTCATCATAAATACCTAAATTTATTAGGTTGTTAGATAATAATTTACCTATTAAAAATTCAGCAGAAATATAATAAAGTTTACGAGGGGTTGAAGTTGGTTTTCTGTCATTGCTTAAATTTTTTACTAGCATTAATAATCCAGTATACAATTCTTCATTTGTACAATCTTCAATTGTTTTATTAAATTGAGTTTGTAAAATATTAGTTAATTTAGTTTGCATATTTTCTACTCCTTTAATATTAAACTTTGATTATGCACCACTATATTTAAATTAGAGAATAAGCAATATTTTGTAAAGGTTATTCTCTAGTTCTATATTATAATATATAGTGTCAATACTTAAGATTTTTTCTAAAGAGTAAGAAAAAAGAATTAATCACATATATTAATTACATAGATATTAAAAGTTTAAATTTCTTTAGAGTAGATAATAAAAACTGCATTTCTAAAATTATAGTAGGTTAATTTTAAAAATGCAGTTTCTGGTTTATAAATTTAATTTTATCTGGAATTTTTATTATTTTAATTGCAAATATTCTTCATCAGTTACAGGTTCAAGCCATTCATTAGAGCCACCAACAGCAGGAACTTCAATAGCTAAATGAGAAAAGAAACTATCTTTTGTAGCACCATGCCAATGTTTTACTTCTGCAGGAATATTGACAACATCACCAGCTTTTAATTTTTGAGCAGGTTTTCCCCATTCTTGATAATATCCTTCGCCAGCTGTTACTAATAATATTTGACCGCCTTTATGATGAATATGCCAATTGTTGCGACAAGCAGGTTCAAAAGTAACGTTACCAATAGAAACACCTGTAGTAGTAAGCATATTCAAATGAGCTTGACCAATAAAAAATTTACTGAATTGTTCTGGTAATTTATCTCCTAATGGAAAAATTAAAGAATCGCTAAATTTTTTTAATGTAGACATATTATTACCTCCAAATAAATATTTTTCTATATATTGTTATACTACTTGGAGTGAACTTCAAGTCAAAGTTTTAAATAAAATATTGTGCATATTAAAATAGATTTCTCATTTGAAAAAGTATTTTATCTATGATAAAATATCTATAAAGTTCAGTTTTCCGAACTAATGGCTTTAATATTTAAAGGTATGGTGATATTATGGCAAATTTGAATAATTTCATGTTTAAGGTAAAAGATTATAATAAAAATAAATCAAATAATATTGTAAATAGTAATATTACTTTTAATGAATATGCAGATAAATGGTTAAAAGAATATCGTTTACAGATAAGAAAATTAGATTTGCCTATAGTTATTAATAATATAAATATTGGTAAATATTATTTTGGTCAAAAGAGACTAAAAGATATTACTTCTTTGGATTATCAACAATTTTTGATGAATTACTCTTTAGGGAGAAAGAAATCTTCTGTAGAACAGGCGAATTCAATTATTCAAAGTTTATTAAAATCGGCATTAAATAAAAAAAATATATAATTATTAAATTTTTAGTTGTATTAATTTATTTATTAATTAAGACTAAATTCTGTATAGTGCAGAATTTAGTCTATTTTTTTATATAGATATTTTATTTTAATTGAAATGTAAATGGTTGAGTAGCATAACATCTAACATCTTGTCCGTTAGTATTTTTAGCTGGTAAAAATTGCCATTTATATGCTGTATTTAAAGCTGCTTCATCAAGTGCAGAACTTCCTGAAGAAGAAATTATTTCAGCAGATTCTATACTACCATCTTTACCAATAAGAAAACGTACTATGGATACGCCTTCAATTTTATTATTGCGTTCTTTAATAGGATACTTTGGAGTAGGACTTTTTACTATTCTGGGAGGAATTGCAGGGTTACTGTAAACATTATCATCGCTATCTCCTACACCAGAACCACTGCCTGATCCAGAACTTTCACCATCACCTGTTCCTTCACTAGAGCCAGAGTCTGTACCAGTTCCATTACCAGAACCTGTATCATCATTAGTATTTATAGTAGCATTATTACCATTATGATGATTAGAATGTTCAACATTATTATTTATTGGTGGAGCAATTACTGCTTCCTCTGTGGTTATTTCATGTTTTTCCACTTTTTCTTGTAATTCTTGAATTTGTTCATAAGTTACATTAGTGGTAGCTATGTCAGAATGTTGTAAAATACTATCTGGAGTTATAGGAGCTTGCTCTACTGGCGCAGGCTCTAAAGGTGGTGTATAAGTAGAGTCTGTGATATTCGCTGATGCACTGCCTCCACCACTTCCGCTTACAGAAGTTATTTCTACAATTTCATCATATTGTGGTAGAGTAGTGAATTTTAATAATCCAGTGATAGAAATAAAAAGAAATATAAATATGTGAAATAAAAATGAACCAATTATACTGATTTTCTTTCGTTTTTGTTCATCCATTAATTACCACCCGCTCCATTTGTTGCTAAACCAAAACGAGTGATACCAGCTTTTTTTAATGTATCAATAAAAGAAACTACTTTGTCATAATTAATATCTTTATCTGCTCGAATAATAATAGCAAATGATGGATTATTTTTTTGCTCTTTAGTTGCTTGCATTAATAATGTTTGAATATCTGTTTGTTGGTCTTCTAGATAAATACTACCATCATCCTTTAGGGTTACCGTAAAATTAGTTTTGTTATCAATAGTAGCAGAAGTAGCTTGTGGTAAATTTACAGGAATAGTTTTTTGTTCTACCATGTACATCGTACTAAGCATAAAAAATACCAATAAAAAAAACATAATATCAATCATTGGAATGATATTTAAATCAGGTTGTTTAGTCTCACGATAATTTCTTAATTTCATTTATTAGCACCTCTGACTTTAGCCTCAGATAAAGCAGAAAAACATTGTTCCATATTAGTGATAATATTGTTCATTTTATGTGAGAGATAAGAATGAACACATAAAGATAAAATTGCCACACAAAGACCAGAAGCTGTAGCAATTAGAGCTTCACCGATACCACCTGTAATGGCCATTGGTTGGCCAGCTTGAATATTAAAAATACTAAATGTGGTAATCATACCAACAATAGTTCCTAAAAGTCCTAAAAGTGGAGCTAATGTGGTAATTACACTTAAATAACTTAATTTTTCACGTAAACGAGACATTACAATATTACCCTTCATTTCCATAAAAGCCTCAGTACGTTCTACTGTAGGCAAAGGACTTGCTTGAGTTAGAATATTAGCACAAGCTCCTTTATGTGTTTTAGCAAATTCAAAAGCTTTTTCTAGCGTTTCTCCAGATAGAATATCGCAATATTGTTTAGTAAATAAATGACCAGAATCAATAGATTTATAAAACAGATATCGTTCAATAGCAATAAAAATAATAACTAGTGAACAAATAAGTAGTGGATACATTACTAATCCACCTTTTTCAAAATACATTAATACATCAGACAAAATATTACCTCCTAAAAATAAAAATACCTTCCTAACCTGAAAAGAAAGGAAGGCATAAATATATAAAATAAATTTAAATTCAGCAATATTATATATTTTCCTATCCATGTCACTCGCAGGAATCGGAAAGATAATATAGGCAGTTCTTCTGGCTTGGAGTCATTGCATAATTTCGCCTTCCCAGTTTCCCAGTGACATAAATGAAATATAGCTCGTCCTTACAGCGGCGGGACCGCATCGGCTTATACCGATTTCTCTATTAAGTACAAAGTACACCTAAATTATGAATTATTCATTTGTTGCATAGAAGTATAGCATTTTTTATAAAAAAAAACAATAGTATTTGATAAAAGATTAAAATTAGATTAAATTTTTATTGACATTAACTATATTATCATTTATAATGCAAAATTGTAATAGATAAATACAATCTATGAAAAGATAAATATAGACAAAGTTAGGTGTAGCAATACTTAATAGAGAAACAGGTGTGAAACCTGTGCTATCCCGTAGCTGTAATGTGGAGCGAGTCTTAAATATGTCACTGGGAAACTGGGAAGGCAAGATGAGCGGTGAAGCAGAGCCAGAAGAACTGCCTAATTTTAGTAGCCAATAAAAGTTACTGCGAGAGACGGTATGGTGAAGAATATGTATAACTATACCTTTTTGCTGTATGCAAAAAGGTATTTTTTATGTTTATGCCATTTTACTAATTATCAATAAGTAAAATGGCTTTATTATTTATGTGTTTAATTTAAAATATAAATAAGATTTTATGGGGTGTAGGAATGATTAGTAGTAAAAAGAAATATTTAACAATGGCTATTTTATCAGCGATTAGTAGTATGAGTTTCATGGCAAGTGTAAGTGCAGAAGAGGTAACAGATAGTAATCTAGAAAATTATGATTTAGAAAATGTTGTGATTGAAGAAAAAGTCGAAGATAATAATTCAAATAATGTGAATACTAATAATAGTATTTTATCTGGAGAATTTGTTAAAACAGAAAGCTCTTTAGGTATATTAGGTGATAAAAAAGTAATGGATACTCCATTTACGCAAATGGACCTTACAAAAAAAACGATTGAAACATTTGGTGGTCCTAATCAACCATTACAAAGTATATTGATTAATAATCCTGCTGTTAGAATACAAGGAACAAATTTACATAATGATTTTTCTATTCGTGGTATTAGAGGCAATGGAACAAGTTCTTATTTAAATGGTATTCCAGGGTTAATGAGTCAATTTAATGCTCCAACTTTTTTTATTGAAGATATACAGTTTATATCTGGCCCTAATAGTGGAATAACAAGTTTACCAGCTACATATGAATCTTCTGCTGCTGGTGGTATAGTAAATTTTGTATCAAAAAAAGCTACAGATATACCAATTACTAATTATCGTCAAACATTTTCAGGAAAAGGTTCTTTAGGAGAATACTTAGATATTAGTAGACGTTTGGGGAAAGATAATGAGTGGGGGATACGTGTAAATACAGAATGGCTTAATGGAGAAACAGCTATATCTGATAATGATATGGAAGCTAGAGGTATTTATATTAATGTTGACCATCAAGATGAAAAAAGTAAATCTAATTTTTTAGCGGGTTATAGAAGATTAAATATTGAAGGTGGAGCAAGGTGGTTTTCTTTAGATAGTAAAGCTATTGGAAAAGATATTACAAAAATTCCTAATGCTCCAGATGCAAATAAAAATTATGGAATAAATGGATTAGCTAAAGAGGCTTTTGGTTATGTATTAGCATTAAATCATGAACAGCAAATGAATGATGATTGGAAGTGGTTTTTTAATGCAGGTTTGAATAAAAATAAATTGGAAAGAAATATTATTGGTAAAGGAAGTAATTTTGTTATAACCAATGATAAAGGTGATGTCAAAACACCATTGATGTCTACTCAAACAGATACTAAAAATTATTATGCTCAATTTGGGGTAAATGGTAAAATTGAAAGCGGAGATATAGAACATGATTTAACATTAGCATATGATCGTGCTTGGCGTAGTATTGGTAGTGCTAAAGATAATTATAATGGGAAAATGGGTTCAATTGTAGGAAATATATATGATGGATTATATGGAGAAAATGTATGGTTCCCAGAAATAGAAACAGGTACATCAAGTAAAGATAGATATTGGGGAATATCTTTAGTAGATAATTTAAAATATAAAAAATCTCAATTGTTATTAGGTATTCATAAACATAATTCAATTGCTACAAATTATAATAATAAAACAGGAGAAACTAAGCAAAAAGTAAGTACAGATGAGATTTGTCCAACATATGGATATGTATATCAACCAGATGAACATATATCTGTTTATGCTAGTCATTCTGAGAATTTTGATAAAGGTACTATAGTTGGTAGTGGATATAAAAATACAGGAGATATTTTGGCTCCAGCAAAGACTAAACAAAATGAAATAGGTGTTAAATATCAAAATGCAGGATTTTTAACAACATTAAGTACATTTAATATTAAACAAGCAAATAATATAGATGTTAATAAAGGTGAAGATTTATATTATCTTCAAGATGGAGAACAAGAATATAAGGGGATAGAATTATCATTTAATGGTAAATTAGCAGATAAATGGAATTTTATGAGTGGTCTAATGTATTTAGATGCTACTCAAAATAAAACTAAAGATGGTATAAATAATGGAAAAACTGTTAATGGTGTAGCTAGATGGAACGGTATTGCTGCTTTAGAATATAATCCTGATGATAAATTTAGTATTATAGGTCGTGCAATATATACAGGTAGTGCAGATATGTATAATGAACAGTTAAAAGCACCATCATATATGACATATGATTTAGGATTTAGTTATAAAACTCAGTTTAAAGACACACCAGTAACTATAAGTGCTATGTGTTATAATTTAACAAATAAAGATTATTGGACTGCTTATGGCAATAACTTAATTTTAAATAACCCTAGAACATTTATGTTATCTGCAACTTTTGATATTTAATAATTTATAAGAAAGTGAGTATAATATATGTTAAAAAAATGTTTATTAACTATGTCTATATTGTGTGCTATAAATAATGTAAATTTAGCTAATGCAAGTGATATTTCTACAGAAAATAAAAATGTAGATGTAATAAATGAAGAAGATTTAGCAGATTATGATTTGGATACGGTGATTGTTGAGGGTGAAAAAAGTAATGTAGATGTTTATGGAAATAAGCTTTTACCAGGAGACTTTTTATTATCACAAGATAGAGTAGGTGTTTTAGGAAATATAGATGCTATAGATGTTCCTTTTACACAAAAAACTTATTCAGAAAAAGCAATCGAAACATTTTATGATCCAAATCAACCATTAAATGGTATTTTAGCTAATAATCCTTCTATACGTATAGGTAGCCCATCACCAATGTATACAGATTTTAGTATGCGTGGTGTAAATATGAATGCAGCACATTACTATATAAATGGAATACCAAATATGTTTAATCAAACAAGAAGTATACCAGCATATGTACTAGAAAGTGTGGATATTGTATCAGGTCCTAATACGGTATTAAATGGTGCAACATTTTCTAATAATGGGACTAATGGCACAGAGGCACCGGCTGGTCTGTTAAATGGTAAAACAAAAAGAGCTATAAAAGATAATATAAATTATAAACAAAGTTTTTCTGGGAAAAGTACTTGGACTGAACATTTAGATGTAGGAGATCGATTTGGAGAAAACGATGAATGGGGTATAAGAGTAAATGCTCATAGAGAAAAAGGTGAATTATCTATAAATGATAGTGATATAGATGATAAAAGTATTTATGTAAATATCGATCATCAAGATGAAAAAAGTACAACTAATATTTTTGGTGGATATTATGATTGGAAGATTGAAGGCGGACAAAGATGGTTAATGGCTAGTAGTATAACTAAAATGCCAAATGCTATAGATGGAAAGTCAAATTTAAGTTTTGATGAACAAGTAAAACAAAATCATGGAATGATTTTTACTTTAAATCACACACAAAAATTAAGTGATAAAATGAGTGCGTTTTTTAATGCTGGATATGGACATTATTCAGAAAGTAAATTAGATCCAAATTCTGGTTCGTTAACGTTAAAAGATAATGGAATTTTATCTGGTAAATTTAGAGATTATGTCTCTGATAGTAAATCTTCATATTATCAGATAGGTTTATCTAATACATCTAAAATAGGAGATATCAAAAATGATTTGACCTTTGCTGTTGATTATTTTAATTATAAATCAAAGGCTATAAATTCTGGTAGTAAATCAGGACAAGCTACTATTGAAGGAGATTTGTGGAATGGCGTGCATATAAATGGAAATCCAATTTTTTCTACTTCTTTAGATGATGTAGGATATAGTACTGAACAGGCTCATGCTATGACTTTGGCTGATAGACTAGAATGGGGCAAATCAACATTATATACGGCTTTGCAATACAAAGATACCGAGGTTGAAAGTTCTACAGGACACAAATATAGTAAAGATAATCTAAATCCTACAGTGGCTTTTGCCTATAAACCAATTGATAATTTATCTATTTATACAAGTTATGCTGAATCTTATACAAAACCTGTAGAAGTATCAAATTCTTATATTAATGCAGGAGAAATTTTTGAACCGATAAAAAATAAACAAAAAGAAATAGGTTTTAAATATGAAAATGCAAATATTCTACACAGTTTAGCATTTTTTGATTTAAATCAAGCTAGTTATATTGTAGAAGATACAGGTGAACTTTTAGATAGATATACTCAAGAAGGTGAAAATCGTTTTAAGGGAATAGAATACTCCATTACTGGGAAATTTGGTGATAAATGGAATTTGATGGGAGGATTGATGTACCTAGATGGAAAAAGAGAAAATTTAGCATCTGGTAAAGAAAATCTTGAAGGTAAATTCACAACAGGTACACCAAAATGGAATGCAGTATTAGCAGCTGAATATGAAGCTGATGAAAATAACTCAATGGTGACTAGATTAAATTATATGGGAAGTTCTTATGTAAATGATAATGGTGTAAAATCACCTAGCTATACAACTTTAGATTTAGGATATAAATATAAAACTAATATAAATAATATGCCAGTAACAATAAATGCTATGTGTTATAATGTTTTTGATAAAAATTATTGGATATCAAGAGGCACATCTCTAGCTTTAGGGGTGCCTAGAACATTTATGTTATCAGCAGAATTTGATATTTAAAATAAAGAGGGTATTATTATCCTCTTTATTTATATAATGAGGAAATATATTATGTTAAATTATAATGAAATTGACTTTAATGAAGTCTGGCTTGAAACTATGGGATGGAATGATTCTTATAAAAATCAACGTAAATTTTCTGATGAGATTGAATCTATCTTTTGGAAGAAATTAGCATCTAGATATACCGTAGAATATAATTTAAATAATGATACGGATAAAATTGCTAATAAATTATATGAATTATTAGGAAAAAATAACAATATTTTAGAAATTGGATGTGGAACAGGTAATTTTACTATATTAATGGCAGAGTATAGTAAAGAAATTTTAGGAATAGATTTCTCATCAGATATGTTATTTGAATTAGAAAAAAAATTGTTGAATAAAACAAATGTAAATATAGAACTATTACAAAGTAAATGGGAAGATTATAGTAATAAAAAACAATATGATTATATTGTAAGTGTAAATTCATTATATCGTATTTCAGATATAAAAAATGCTTTAATAAAAATGAATGAAATAGCTATTAAAGGAGTTATTTTAATCAGAACTATTCAACAACCATTTTTAGCAGATTTGTATGATAATTGTAATTTAAAATATCAAAAATGTTTAGATTATGAGCTTTTGCCTATTATATTATGGAAAATGGGAATTTTAGCTCAAGTAGAATTTGTACATTATAGAAGAAAGAAAATATATAATTCTTTATCAAAAATTAAACAAGAAATAATTAAAGATTTTGAAAAAATAACTCCTTATGCACAATATATTTACGATACTAATAAAAATCTATTAAATGATGGATTAAAAAATTATATAGAAATTATAGATAATAAATATGTATTATCTATGCCTAGAATAACAGCATTTATTTATTGGAAGAAATAAGATGAAAAAGATATATATATTATTATGTTTTATTATAGTGTTAGGAAATATATTTTTTATTATAAATAAGCATGATACAATTAGCCATAATACATCTATAAAAATGAATAAAAATTTTATTGTTTTAGGAGCAGGAAGGCATTTAGCACCAGGGGAAAAAGATGCTTATTATTGTAGTAAAATATTAGGGGTTTGGGAACCTTTAATAACTAGAGATGAAAATGGATATCCAGCACCATGTTTAGCTCAAAGTTGGCAAATGTTAGATGAAGGAAAAGTATGGATTTTTTATTTACGAAAAGATGTAGTTTTTCATGATGGATCAAAATTTAATGCAGATACTGTAATTAAAAATTTTGATAGAATGAAAAAGGGTATAAAACGTTCCATATTTTATGGGTTAGACATAAATACTTTTTATCCTTCTTTAATAAGCTATGAGAAAATAGATGATTATACTGTAAAATTGACATTTAAAGAAACAAATCTCAATCAATTATATAAAATGATGGATTTTGGAAGTGCAATGTTTTCACCTAAATGTTTTTCTCAAGATGGTAATTTTAATGATATAGTTATAGGTACAGGACCATATAAAATTGTTCAAAATAATTTGAATAAAGATGTAAGATTAGAACGTTTTGAACAATATTATGCTGATAAAGCTAAAATAAAAGAAATTTTGATAAGAAATATACCTAATGTAGATAGTAGGTATTCAGCATTAAAATCAGGAGAGATATGTGGTGTATTAGATATAAATGCCATACCACCATTTTTAGCAACTGAAATAGTAAAAGATAATAGATATGAGGTATCTACTAATAAATCAACGATGATTAGATTTTTAGCGTTGAATGGTAAAAAATTTCCTTTTAATGATGTTAGAATGAGACAGGCTGTAAGCTTGGCTATAGATAGAAACAATTTAGTAAAAGCTTTGTACTTAAATTATGCTGTGCCAACAACAAATATATTAAATTATACTAGTCCATATTATAAAAAATTTACGGTAGATTATAATTTAGACAAGGCTAAGAATTTGGCTAAAGAAGTTTTAAAAGATGAACGATATGAGGTTACTTATTTAATAAATGGACAAGAACCGTTACAGAAAGGTGAAGCAGAATTAATATCTTATTGGTTAAGTGAAATAGGTCTAGATGTAAAAATTCAATCATTAGAATATGCTACTATGGCTTATTTAGCTAAAAAAGGTGAATTTCATATAGCTAGATTTCAACAAGGCTTAGCTAATGGTGATCCTTATGGTATTTTTTATAGCTTTATGATGCCTAAAGGTGGAAGAAATGTTAGTGAGTGTTTAGGATATGAAAATCAAGAAGTAAGTGAATTGTTGAATAAAGTAAAACATATTAATGATGAAGTAGAACGGAGAAATATTTATAATAGGATACAAGAAATTTCTGTCATAGAACAACCTGTCATACCTTTATATAACGATATGAATATAGTAGCATATGATAAACATTTAAAAAATTATAGAGCTTTAGTTTATGGTGTAGATTTATCTAAAATTGAATGGGTGGAATAATGAGAAATTATTTGCTAAAAAGAATAGTTATTTCTTTATTTGTATTAATAGGAATAAGTTTTTTATCTTTTTTTCTAGGGGTAATATCACCAGGTGATCCCGCAGAATTAGTATTAAATCAAAATGGTTTAGAAAGTCCATCTGAAGAACAAATATCAAAAATGAGAGAAGGGTTGGGATTAAATAAACCGTGGTGGATACAATATATGGATTGGGGAGTGAAAATATTACATGGTGATTTAGGTATAAGTTATGTTTCTGGCAGAGATATAGCTCAAGAAGTTTTATTGCGGTTACCAGTTACTATAGAATTGTCATTATTAGCACTTACCATAGCAACAATAGTTGGAATAAGTTTAGGTGTATATTGTGCTATACATGAAGGTGAGTTTGTAGATAATTTATTTAAAATAATTACAAATATAGTATTATCTATACCATCTTTTTGGTTGGCACTGGTGTTTATTTTAATATTTTGCGAGACTTTAAAATTATTACCAACAAGTAGTGATGGCAGTATAAAAAGTTTAATATTGCCGGCATGGATATTATCTATATCTACAATAGCCACTATTATTAGATTAATGAGAAATTCATTGTTATTAGAATTTACTAAACCATATTATATTGTAGCTAAATTACGAGGATTAAATTCATTAAAATTATTATTTCAATATGCTTTACCAAATGCAATTTTGCCTATAATAGCATTATTAGGAAATTATTTTGCTAGTATATTAGGTGGTTCAATAATTGTAGAGAGTATTTTTGCTGTTCCTGGAATTAGTTTTATGGCGTTACAGGCTATTGGTTATAGGGATTATCCTTTATTACAAGCTTATGTATTAATCTGTGGTATAGCTTTAATTGTCATTACATTAATTGTGGATATATTAATAGCTTATTTAAATCCAAAAGTAAAAATGGAGTTAAAACAATGATAAAGAATGTACAATTTTTTATGGCTATAATATTGCTGTTAATAATTATTTTAGGAAGTTTATTTGCACCATATTTAGTTACACATAATCCTTTTGAGCCTAATATGGCTGAAAGACTGCAAACATTTTCTTTTATGCATTATTTAGGAACAGATTCTTTAGGTAGAGATATGTATAGTAGAATTTTATATGGAGGAAGAGCTTCAATATTATTATCTTTAATGGCTGGAATGTTATCTTTAATTTTAGGTTTATTTATTGGTATAATTAGTGGATTTTATGGAAAAAAAATAGATATTATTTTTACAGCTATTAGTAATATATTTCAAGGAATACCTAGTGCTTGTTTCATGATTGCTATAGTAGGTGTTTTTAATCCTAGTATAAAATCTTTAATCTTAGCATTAGTTATTACTTCATGGGCTGGCTTTTCTAGAATTGTGCGTGCAGAAGTTTTGCAATTAAAACAGGAACCTTTTATTGAGGGCTTGTATTGTATTGGTTGCAGTAATTATAGATTGATTATAAAGCATATAATACCCAATATCTTAAATAAATTATTAGTTTTATTTACAATTAGAATAGGTAGAGGTATTTTATCTATAGCTAGTTTAAGTTTTCTAGGATTGGGAGTACAGCCACCTACTCCAGATTGGAGTGTAATGATAAATGATGCGATGTTATTTTATAGAAGTGCACCACATTTAATATTAGTACCAGGTATATGTATTTTTAGTTTAATTTATTCAATAAATATAATCGGAGATTGGTTAAGAGATAAATTAGATGTGAGATTTAATGAGGTAAGAAAATGATAGATGGTAATATCTATATTGAAAAATTAAGTGTAAAATTACCAGTACAAAAAGAATATATTAATATTATTAATGATATAAGTATTAAATTTGAACAAAATTTATTTATTGGAATAATTGGAGAAAGTGGTTGTGGAAAATCTATTTTAGGTAATGCGATCATAGGGAATTTACCCCCATATGCCAAAGTAGAAGGAAGAATAAAATATAAAAATTATGATATTTTAGGTGATGTTAAAATAAGTAAGGATTTTTATATTAAAGAATGGGGAATTATACCACAGAATCCTAGTGAATCGTTAATTTCTATTAAAAGTATAACTAAACAAATGCAAGATATTTTATCAGTAAATAATATTCAAGATAAAAATAACGATTATAAAAATAAATTATTAAAGTTTTTTGGACTAAATAATAGTACAGAGGTATTAGAAAAATATCCTTTTGAATTATCTGGTGGTATGCAACAGAGAGTATTATGTGCTATGGGTATTAGTCAGTCCCCTAAATGGATACTAGCAGACGAACCGACTAAAGGATTAGATGAACATACTAGTAAGATAGTTTATGATAATTTATTTAAAATTAAAATTGAGCATAAATATAGTATGTTAATAATATCACATGATTTATCTTTGGTGAGACAAATATGTGATAAAGTAGCCGTAATGTATTATGGTCAAATTGTTGAATATGGAGATAATATTTTAAATAAACCGTTACATCCATATACTCAGGCTTTTTTTGGTGCTTTACCAGAAAATGGATTTCAGATAATAAAAGAACAAAATTTAATTACTGAAAGTCAGATGGGTTGTAGTTTTGCCAAGTATTGCAGGCATTGTTCTAATAAATGTATACAAGAAAACCCAGAAATGTATAATGTAGGAGAAACAAAAGTAAGGTGTTTTTTATATGCTTGAGGCCAGAGGAATATATAAATATTATGTAGATAATAATAAACATAAAAAATTGATTTTAAAAGATTGTAATATAAAAATTGAAAAAAATGTGAGCATTGGATTGATGGGAGAAAGTGGTTGTGGAAAAAGTAGTTTAGCTAAAATTTTATTGAGATTATTATCGATAGATAAAGGTAAGATATTATTTTGTGAAAAAAATATTACTAAATTAAATGGTAATAAATTGAAAAGTTTCCGTAAGGAAGTACAATTTATATCACAAAATCCAAGTAGCTTTTTTGATCCTATGAAAAAGATTTCTAAAAGTTTAGTAGAGCCGTTAGAGATATATAATTTAAATTATACTAATGATGATATAGAGAATATATTAGAACGAGTAAAACTAAAGAAAATAATTTTATCTAAATATCCACATCAATTAAGTGGCGGAGAAATTCAAAGAGTTAGTTTGGCTAGAGCTTTATTATTAAATCCTCAAATTCTTATTTTAGACGAACCTACTTCAATGTTGGATATTTCTGTTCAAGCACAAATATTACATTTATTAAAAGAATTGCGAAGAGAAAAACAGTTATCATATTTATTTATTAGTCATGACAAAGCAATAGTAAATTGGTTATGTGATAAAATTTTGGTAATGAAAAATGGACAACTTAATTAGAAAATTAAAATTGGATTAAATTTTTATTGACATTAACTATATTATCATTTATAATACAAAATTGTAATAGATAAATACAATCTATGAAAAGATAAATATAGATAAAGTTAGGTGTAGCAATACTTAATAGAGAAACAGGTGTGAAACCTGTGCTATCCCGTAGCTGTAATGTGGAGCGAGTCTTAAATATGTCACTGGGAAACTGGGAAGGCAAGATGAGCGGTGAAGCAGAGCCAGAAGAACTGCCTAATTTTAGTAGCCAATAAAAGTTACTGCGAGAGACGGTATGGTGAAGTTTTTACATAATTACGCCTTTTGTTGATAACAAAAGGCTTTTTTATATTTAATTTAAATAAATAGAGAAATTATATGGGGAATCTAGTGAGAATCTAGAGCTGTACCGCAACTGTGTTGGGAGCAGTATTATCAGTATCCTCTCGCAAAGGGATAATATTGCATAGATCTTAGTCAGGGCGCCATTTTTATGTTCATAATTTGCGATGTACAAATTTGAATAGTGCAAATAAACGTAGATATTATTTACTCATTGTGCTAGTTCATTTTTTATTGTATAAACTAATAAACATTGTTCCAATC
>ENA-ORSA01000244-ORSA01000244.1-human-gut-metagenome-genome-assembly--contig:-NODE-244-length-65911-cov-5.200544_pt1 | contig 65911 bp, 58 predicted proteins | sample MGYA00242179_ERZ509142 | MGnify/ENA primary metagenome ERZ509142 (study PRJEB26280, sample SAMEA2338659) | human gut metagenome | biome: human gut; feature: human-associated habitat; material: faeces... | reverse complement strand
TGGCAGAATGGTACCATCTGACAGACGCTCAACAGAAAACAATACTGCTCTCTTTTGCAGCGGAACGAAAAAAATACCTCGAAAATGTAGTACAATATTGAAAACTATCATGACTTAAAGGGAAATACCCTATACCCACCCACCATCACAAGAAAGGATTTTTTATGAGACAATATTCAGATGCATACGAAGAGGCAAATAAAGATTGATGTACAGGACTTTAGCAAAGTCATGTAAGATGGAATTACAATTATTATGAACGAAAATGGAGAATTATGTGGACATTGTCATGAAAAAATTAAACAACAGCTTAAAAAAAATAAATATAAAAAAATCATAACATTAACCTGCCTTGCAATGTCTATCGGAGTGCTTGGCATATTTTCTGCCCTAATGATTGCTGCCCTGTACTGGTCAAAAGAAGATACCATTTTAAAAATGACAGTAACCATTCCGGCATGGATGCTAATTGCATTTTGCGCATTTGTCGGGATGACAGCAGCCTTTGCCGGGTTAAGGCATTATGAAAATCAGGTCACAAAAAGGGAAGAACGCAGAGAGTTTCATGCTATTGAAAAAAAGATTGATGCGCTTACCGTCCTGGCTCAGAAAATGGATACGGAAAGAACACAACTGCATCTGGAACCAGATGAGGGGGAAGAAAGCCTTCCTTATGAAAATATGGATGATCTGTTTGACTGTGTGAATGAAATATCAGACCAAGAAGCAGAAGATCTGGCAAAACAGCTTTTAACATCAGACTGTGGAAATGAACAAAACAAGAGTTGTATGGATGCCAGGGATTCCCGGATGATTACATAATCGACCCTGATTATACAGGAAAGACATATCCGAGAAGTGAACAGGTAAAGAGGTGTGGGAATGCGGTGTGTCCGCCAATTCCTGCCGCGCTGGTAAAAGCAAATTTACCAGAGTTGTGCGTAGCAAAGCGCACAGGAAACATGAGGATTGCGCAGGAACAGACCGGACAGCTCCGGTTTGCGTAAAACGAGAAAGGATTAAGGTGTATGGAGAAGATGAAAACCGGTGACGGAGAGCTATATTGGAAGGGCTTTAAATTGTCCGATGGCAAACAAAGATGGCTGTGCACAAGCGATGCGGATCAAATTAAAATATCAAAAGCAGATTGGTTTAACCGTCAGACAGAATATATAGTGATCTATAAGGGATGTGAGACTGCAGAAGCCAGTACAAAGGCTGTATCCGGAAATATATATATGATTACTGTTGTGTGTTCGATAAAAAATTACTTTGGAGATAAAAGCGGACACCATTACAGAAATAAGAATTATATTTATAAAGAAGGCGTATTGTATAAATTGGATTGCAACCAGGGTATTGAAGTAAAAAGAGTTACGAAAGAACTGAGTGGGATATTGACCAATATTGGTTATCAACGGTCAATATGATTTAGGAGTGAAAATTTGTGAGCGGTTTACTTCAGTGCGGATCAATTGATTCCCAGATGATCCAATCTGAATTATATATATTACATATGAATACCCGAAGAAAGGAGGCACTTAAGATGTACAAACTGAAAAATTCGTACATTGATCGCATGATCAGCAATAAACTGACCAGTAAAGAAATAGACTTTATATTACATATTGCTCTGTATCAGGATGATACAGGACGTGTGATATCAGTGTATTATAAAGATGTTTGTGCTGCAATTGGTGTTTCTAATCAGGGATTCTATAATATCCTCAATTCGCTTAGAGATAAGAAGATGATTTCCTACGAGAAAAAGCATAGAGTTGATATTCAGGTGATATTGCTTGGAAACGATTTCAGTAATAGAAACTTTGAACAGGGATATTTAAAAATAGCAGGATCGGACTTTGCATCTAAAAAGTTTCGGGAATTAAAAGCAGGTGCAAAGCTACTTTATTTATATATGCAGCGTTTTACTAATGGAAAACATATGCTTGTACAAAATTTTTATGTAGAGTTCAGTAAAATTTTTTCTATTGGGAAAAAATGTCTGCAAACATGGTTGACAGAATTGAAAAAGAAATTTTTGCTATTTACATCGGTAAAACGTAATAAAGCCAATAATTATGAGATGATGATGAAAAATAGTACGGTTTTGCATTTGAAAAAAGGAAAAGTGCCACATGAAAAACATACGTTTTTGAAAAATGTTGAAGAATTTATTGAACGAAATTTTTCTACGAAAATGCCGAAGGATAAACGTGAGAAGAATAAGACGCTCAGAGATATTGCCAAGCTGACAGAGGCAGCTCGAATGAAGAAATACATAAATTTCCCTACGTTCCTTTATAGGGCGGTTGAAAATAGCTTTATGAGGCAGAAAGAAGAAGGAAAGAAAGAACCTGCACTTAATGCAGCACTTGTGAATATATGTTTGGGAGAGGTCCTGGAGCAACACATTAAAAGTAAATATAATATTGGATAGAATAGTTTTTAAGCTGGATATGATAATACGATATCCGGCTTAAAGTCGTGTCTTAAATTATGTAAGAGTGCTTTTTTAGGCATTGCATTAGCAAAAAAAGGATACATTTGTCGGGAGAATGACAGGTGTATCCCTTTTTTTGAAATTTATCATAATTTTATTCAAGTTTTACGTCCACTTAAATATGAGATATTCAAATTTTACGACCAATGAGCAGAGATAAATATTCTAATAATACGTCCAGCGGTTATTTTTTTATTCTATTATTACATCTTACAACATAGTCAAAAAACCAGTAAAAATGGGAATCCCGTGAAAAAAATAATTTTACCTTCCCTCTAAACTAGTTTTGTATTTTTACTAACTTTCTTTTGAACTGAAAAACAAATAAAAAGAAGGTAAAATTTTGAAAACATATATCCATTAACTTATGAAAATATATACAGGAATTTCAAAAAAACTTATAAATGTTGCTTTTATAACAACAAAACGAAAAGGTAAACCATGTACACTAAATATGATTGGAGGTGTAAACAATGGTTGTAGATGATAGAGGAAACCCAGTTGGATATTCACAAGATGAAAGGGACGAGGCTCTTACGGTAAGTCTGTGTGCTGTTGCATCCAGCCTTGGATATAATCCGGTTCGATCGGGAGGTCACTATTCTTTAAAAGAAATGGATAGTGTTATCATTTATAATGACAAAACATGGAACAGGTGGAGTGGAAAAGGGAATATAACCGGAGGAACACAGATTGATTTTCTGATGGCTTTTGGTGGAATAGATACTCCACAACAAGCTATTAAGTGGCTGCTGGATTTCAAAGGGTCTCCAGCAGAATTAAATTATGTAAGTCATAATCCAATTATCCCGGATGAAAACCTGGAGCATCGTGATATGGTATTACCACCGAAAAACGATAATTTCAAGAGACTTTTTGCATATCTGATTCAGACCAGGGGATTATCATCGGACGTGGTTGCCGATTTTGTGCATCGCAAATTGATTTATGAGGATTCTGTACATCATAACATTGTTTATTGTGGTTATGATCCGGAAGGAAAAATTCGTTATGCAGGTATGCGTGGTACAGCAGATCTTTATGGCAAGAAATTTAAGATGGATGTTCCTGGAAATGATAAGAATTATGGAGTAAACATTGTTCGCAAAGAAAGTGTAGATCTTAAGGTTTTTGAATCAGTGATTGATTGTATGTCTTACATAGACATGTATAAGGATCATACTTCAAATATGCTTATTTTAGGGATGGTGGATGATCATCCGTTAGCAAGGTTTTTACAGGACTATAAACATATCAAACGAGTTTCGTTCTGCTTGGATAACGATAAAGCTGGACAGGGGGCAATTTATGATGGTAAAGCATTAGCAAGCGGAGAGTACAGACCAGGGCTGAAAGAAAAATATGAGAAGCTTGGGTATGAGGTAAATGTTGAAATTCCACCGGCTGGCAAAGATTTTAATGAAGCATTGCTTATTAAAAAAGGAAAAATTAAGGATGGTGGTTCTTTAGGCAAGCAATCAATGGATTCCAGAGAAAATTTTACTGCAAATAAAGATAATAAAACATATGTAGATGAATTTTATGAAAAGATGCTGAATATGTGTGGCTATACCAGACAGCGCATTCTTCCAGGCGAAGAAATGGCAACGGTGAAGTTCACAAATTCAGCTGGCCGGAAGTATTTATCGGATGGATATGGGGATTGCGCACAATGGCTTAAGGATGATCCGGATTTAACAACGGATCAGAAGAAGGCAGTTGATCAACTGGATAAAAATACAAGAAAGATTCATTTGCTGAAGAAAAATGGACAGATAACCGGTTTTTATATCGGGGACAATTCCAATGAAAAATTTACATTGGTTGAAAAAAATCAATTTAAATATACTGAAAAGAACATGTATCAACTTTATTACAATTTTGATGGGGTTCTTACAGCTCGTGAAATGGATAATTTAAAAACATTGTGTACATTGATAAATAGCCAAAATGCGCAGCTGTTTGACAGTATGAAAAAAGATCAACAGCAGGAGCCGGTTGTTTCGGAAGTTTCCATAAATTCGAAACCTGAAGAAAAAAGTGTGGAAAAGAATAAAGGGAATGAATCAATAAAAGTATCAATTGACATACCAGAAGAGTTTGTAAAAGATTTTAACACGAATAGATTTCAGGAATTCTTTGGGCGTGTTCTTTCAGATATGAATGGACAAGGTCTGTGTGGCAAATATGAAAGAGAAACAGCGGAAATGTTCTGCCAGGCATTCGCGAATGCCTCGGCAATTCAAAGTAATACAGAAGATTTGGAAAAAATGCAGCAACCAGTAGCAACTTATCGCAGAGGAGGACACAGATAGTGGCGGAAATCAATTTAGGAATATCAATTAGAGAAGATTTTATGGTAGTTGGATATTTGGAAAATTTGCTGGTGGTAATTGATGAAAATGGCAATTATTTTGCAACCGAAGAAGATTCTCATTTGTATGAAATTGGTACAGTATGTGATGCAGATATGAATTTGATTCCGGTGGAGCAGCTCCCAGAAGATCAATATGAAGCATTTAAAGAGGAATTTATGGAGGTGAGACAGTTATATGGCTTATAAAGTATCCGGAGAAAAAAAGGCAGAATGGAAAGAAAAAGCAATTGAAAACCAGAATGCTGCCAGAGAACTTATTTTGTCTGTGAGCAGATCTTATGTGGAAGATCCGGATAAAATAGCCGAGGTATTACAATTTGCTTCAAATTTTTATCAATATTCACTGCACAATATGCAGTTGATTTATGCGCAGAACCGTTTTGCAAGGTTTGTCCAGTCATTTGATGCGTGGAAAAAAATGGATGCACACGTTCAAAAGGGTGAAAAGGGAATGAAAATCTGGGTACCGGTGAAGGTAACGATATTGCATCTTTCAGACGGAAATAAAATTCCACTCTCTGATGCAACGGCGGAACAGAAAAAGGCATTTTATAACGGGCAGATTGAAGGTGAAAAAAGACTTCGTTTTAAGATTGGTACCGTATTTGATATTGGTCAGACAGATTTTCCAAAAGAAAGATATCCCGAAATTTATTCTATGGGCTATCGCTCTGAGGAGCATGCGCAGATTGCTAAGGGGCTGATTAAATTCAGCGAGTCGCAAGGATGTCCGGTAAGTACAAAGAATTTATCGAGTATCGCAGGTAAAGGACTTTATGATCCGGCAGGTAATAGAATTGTACTGAACGAATTATTAGAAGATACACAAAAACTCAGCACCTTATCCCATGAGATCGGACGTATGTTGGAGCAGCATGGAACGCGGGATATCAGTACTGCACAAAAGGAATTTGAAGCAGACTGTATCTCTGCACTGATTCAATCCCACTATGGAATAGAACTTGCAGACAGCAGAAAAAGCCATTTGGCAGCTCATTATAAAAAATTTGAGCAGGAGATGTCCTCATTGGATGAAGATGGACGTATTAAAAAAACTGAGGACGTATTGGATGCATCTATGAAGATTTTCAGACAGTATGTGGAACAGATGGATTCTTATGTGAAAACTGAGATTGAAAAGCTTCCTGTAGCACTTACTTTGGATAATAAACCGATCCTTTCTTTTTCATATGAAGTAAATGAGTGTCAGGAATTTCCCTCTATGGGAGATACATATAGCAATATTCCAACTGCGAAAGCAGCTTTGGAAAAGTATGAAAGTATTCCGGAAGATCGTAAGATGCTGATCGGTGGGGTAAACATAGTTGGAAAATCATCATCTGGAGATGAGGTGGAGATTATTCCCATTAGCAGCGGAAAATATATTGACCTCGATCCACTCCGTTGCTATCCGGTATTAAAGGCAAATTTACAGGCTGAAAAAATGGTCAAGGAATTTGTAGATGAAGCAAAAAAGTCTGGATTTCAAACATTTGGAAAATATGATTTTTCAAACACCGAAGCTGCCACTTTGGGTAACAGGAGAAGGCGAGCAATGTAAATTTATAAGACCCGGTATAAATCGGGTCTTTAATTTTATATAAGAGGTTGACAAAATGAATATAAAATGCTACAATATAATCAAGATAGAGGAAGTGTGAGGAGGCAGTGTATGGATAAGGAAATGAAAAAAATATTAAAATCAAGAAAAGCTGGTGATAAGGCTGAAAGAAGAGCTTATTGGAAAAATTTTTTTCGGTTAAATAAAGATGTGACTAGGTTACTAATCATCTTTTTGATTTTGCTTGCAATATTGGGTGGCAAGACCGGAATTAAAAGAACACAGCTGAAGAATAGTTTACTGGCCGGACTGGAAGTGCAGGATGAGGATACATTTGTAAAGAGCTTGAAAGGGAAAAAATCTGATATTAATGGAATGTCACAGTATGATAAGTATAAAATGGGATTGGATTATCATAACGGATCAGATTCTGATCATGATGGATTGTCAGATAAAGAAGAAATTGAAGTGTATGGCACTGATCCGCTTAAAAGCTCAACAGCAGGTGATCTGTATACAGATGGGTATAAAGTAGCCAATGATATGAATCCAGAAAAATCTTATAAAATGAATAAACAGACATTTCATAACAATAATTGTGAAGAGGTAGTATTATCTGCAGATGATGCGGTAAGTCTGAATGCTGTAGTAGAAGATGTTACGGACCGGTACTCTTTAACAGATTATGGAATTAAGAAAATATATAAGGGTTTTTGGATCAGTAATTATTCCGGAACGTTTAGTCTGGATCTGGGTAAAATCTTTTCAGATAATGATATTTCAAAATCTGATATCAGCATTTGGATGTATAAGGGAGATTTTCTGGCATATGGTTTGTCAGATCTGGAAAAGTGCAAATATAAAATGGATGGGAACCTGGCAGTAATAGAGGATAAGCTTTCTGCAGATGCATCTTATTATATTTATGTAACAGAGAAGAAGAACATTTTAAATTCCATATTTACATCAGCTTCACATAAGACACAGCTTAACAGTTCTAAGGATGACCAGGCAATCTTCCTGTTAAAGGAATCGCCTATTCTGCACTCTTTGGGACTTACAAAAGTGGATGTGTATTATCCAGATCAGAATAACGATGAAGCAAATATTAAAATGGAGCAACGTGCCATTAAATTGTACAATTTGAAAGAGGATACAGATGAAATCAATTTTATTCCTTTATCTGTAGACAAAATTCAGAAGAAATACCAGAAATTACGCGATACGATGCCAAAGTTGGAAACAAAGGATGGTTTAGTATATAATAAAGATGGTCAGGGTAATTTGCTCCTTGCCTTATACGGATATCAGTGTATCGATGATGGGATTACGGTTGACGCAGGTGGCAATGGTAAAAACAGCAAGGATTCCGAAAAAGTTATGTATAAAAATCACCATACTAAATTTGACCCATATGTTGATGAACTCCCTTTCCAGAATTTTGCATCACAGTATGGGCATAACGGAAATTGCGCAGGGATAGCCCGTTTAACTTCTTATCTGTTTAATACCGGTTCATATCCGAAAAATGGCAGCTATGATGATATTAAATGGAATCTTGGTACAGATAAACATAATGCAACATTGATGGATCCCGGATTAAGCGACTATAAAACAAATTCGTTTGTTGATGATCATTCTTCAGCTTTTGGTAATTATGTCAGTACAGATAAATTAACATCTGGGGAGAAGGAATTTGTAAAAATGATCGGAGCCGGTTACCAGGAAGATAATGATAGACTTCCTTATTTGAATGAGTATATGATATCGAATGGTTGGAACCCTGATTGGAGCGTTGCGGAACATATGATGGACTATCTGAATAAAGGAAAGATTCTTAATGTTGGATTGTATCTCAAAAATGGATCAGGACATACAATTACAGTATATGATTACTATTACAATTATGCTGGAGAACTTATTTTCAGAGTATACGATTCTAACATTCCACAGAATCATATGGATGATGTGGAGCTGAACTGTGATGGAGCTTGCTACCTTCAGTGTAAGAAAGTTCTTAGAAGCGATGGAACATATGGAATGGATTATTTGTATTATCCTATTTCTGGAGAAACAGGATATCTTGCATCTACCAGTGCCAATCTTATGTCCAAGAGTGCTATAATGGTATATGATGAAAATCTGAACATTTTGAATTAGAATATAGAGATTAATCTGAAAAATAAGTAGAATATTTCTTTATGGTTATATTTAAATTGAAAAGAAGGATTAGATATGTTTGTTCAGTTCATGGAAAATAAATATGTTAAATATTCGTTTATTGACAACGGAATCTTATTGACTACAGATGAAATAAAAAAGGATGGATTTCGAGAAATATGGAGACAACAAAGCAATGATCATTCCATACAAATACTGTGTCATAATGAAAACTTAAATAAATTTCAGGCATATGATCGATTCCGTTGGATGAACGAACCCGTTTATAATGCAATCATAGGTGAATATCAATACAAGAAAGATTTATGGACACCGATAATTTTGCATTATTCAGATTGTAACGAAAAGCCTTACATTTTTCAAACGACTAACCGGAGAAAATTAACAAAATTATTAAGGAAAGCCGAGAATAAAAGATAGATTTGTAGGAACGAAGAAAGAGATTAGTTCAGGCTGCACGAAGCAAATTTAAAGATTCAGGATTAAGGATGTGATAAGTATGAAAGCGTTTGAATTGACAAGAAAGAAAAAATTGGAAGAATTGTCATCAGATCAGCGACAGTTCACGGCAAAAATGATTGTGCGAGAAGTACAAAAAATTGCGAAAGAACATAATATTAGTGAGAAAGAGGCTTACTGGGGGTACACGCACGGTTTGTACGGAGCTGATCGAGATGTGGAGGAATAGCAATGGGGATAAAAAATAAAACGTTAATTGATATGATAAGAAGAAATAACAACTACTTTGAAGATTATATAACAAGGAGCGTTTACCATTCCAATGCGATTGAGGGAAGTACCTTGTCGTATTATGAGACGTATCAAGTTATTTTTAATTGTTCATCGGATGAAATACTTAGCAATATAAAACCAAGAGAGTTATACGAAGCAATCAATTTAAAATATGCGATGGATTATATTTTTGATCATTTGGAAGAAGATATAACGGCTTCTTATCTGATCAACATTGGTCGTATCATCAATAAAAACATAAATGAGATTAGTTCATTTAGAACTTCTCCGGTGTTTATTTTGGGGGCAGAACATATTCCGCCAGACGCTTCTGATATTCCGCGATTGATTAATGAACTAATATATACTTCCTTTAAATCGGAGGATTTTCTGTATGACTTAGCCGATTTTCATATTCGATATGAAAGAATCCATCCATTTGGAGATGGAAATGGTCGTTCAGGACGTGTTCTTATGAATAAAATTGCTATGTCAGAAGGATATGCACCTTTCGTTATTCCAAAAGAAGAACGAACACAATATATGAATCTTTTGGCTGATTGCAATACGGATGGGTTAAAGCAAATGATTCAGAAATTGATGCAGGTTGAGATAGAACGTATGAAACAGTTTGATATTCATTTTGAAAAGACTATGCGTTCTTCTGGATTAATGGAAAAACCAGATAACTCATTGCATCAAATTGACACAAAAGAACCTGAGCTGATACAATTGGCTCCTATGAATAAGAAAAGAGGAAGATAGTAAAATGTTTTCCCAGAAACCTATTATTATAGAATATGATTTTGATACTTCGAGCGTATGGGATGAAAATATGTATCTTAATGCCATGTATTCAGAAAACGGAAAATTCAACAGTTTTCGATGTCCGAATAAAAATTGTGGGCTGGCCGTTAAGGTTGGATTTCCGAAATGCCCATTTTGTAATACACGACTCAAATGGAAGTATCCATTCAAAAAGATGGAATTGTAGTTTGCGCCAAATTGGCGCAAACAGATACCAATATGAACTATTAAATAAACGTAATGCTATAAGAGCTGCCTAAATGATGTTAATCAGAGAGGGCAGCTCTTATTAGTTTGAATAGAAAGATTGCGCCAATTTGGCACAGATTATCCTAACTCCCGCGTATTATAATAAGCTACTTCTGCTTCAATCCTTTCTTTAAACACATCTATACCAACTAACAACTTGAATAGGATATCCGGATATTCGCTGCGCCAACAAGTTATAGATATATCATGAAGAGATTGGGTTTGAAGTAGCGAAAGGTTGGATTGAGAAGTGTTTACTGGAAGAATATCATATTTCCCATATTCGTCTTGAATAATTCCAAAAACGGTTACCCCTTCCGTTTCTATTTCCATTGTCATTTTAGTTTCCATTTGTGTTCCTCCTTAATTGTGATTTGTGATTATTAAATGGTGTTATATAAAGGATGAAGGAAAGTATGGAAAATGTAGTTTTCTATATAGAAAATTGCAAATAGCTTTTCGGGGTGTTAGGGGTGTCCCCTTGCTGCACATCCGCCTGGCGGTGTGGGTGCGTAAATCTCCGAACGGAGCGCAGAGAAGTGAGTGTGCATTTATGCGTATCCTGTTACATGAAAATAGGGGAGTTTTTATATGTACATTTTTGAGAAAAGGACATTGTGTCTTTTTTGCGCCAAATTGGCGCAAAGTTTATTAAATGCAACTTAATGGGCAAATAGTGGTTTTTTCTATAACAATTTTTAATGATGTTTTGGGTATGCTTATTATGGTCCTGACTGGAGGTGAGAATATGGAATTGTCAGAAATAATTGAAATGCTACAACAGGAATATCCTGAAAAAATCGTAGTTGATCTGACAGAATATGAAAATGAAGATCATCAGACCTATAAATTTTTATATGAGCAATTAGATGTGACGCATACACAGAAAATGAATGAATTTGGACTTGTGATTTCTGATATGCAACAATTTACGAAGGAAAATGCTGAGCTGGAAGAACAAAACAGGACATTGAAGGAACAGCTTGATAAAATGAATTCTTCCGTGTGGCAGTTATTGGATCAGTTTAAAAATCAGGTGAATAGAGAAATTGTTGTATCTGATGTTAAAACGAGCAGAAAATTTGATCAGAAAATTGATGCGAAATCATTTATGCAAACAATATCTACAACTCCTGGAATCTATGGGGGAAAAAGACCATCGTGGTACACACCTTTGAAGAGGCAGTTATCCAGGGAAAATATGAAACGGAAAAATGTAAGTAATACGATTGGTACATTGAAAAATAAATTATTGTTTTGGAAGAATATGAAAACACAGTCACCTGATAAGGCAGCTACAGAATATGACAATAAACGCAGGGATAATATTTTGAAATTGTTACAGGAAGAGTGTTCCAACGAAGAAAAGTATCTGAAGTATTTCCTTTTAACACCGGGATTAGATCGAGAATATTTAAAAACATTACAAGGGGCTGCTCAAATCAATGTTGATGCAAATCTTGTTATTGCTCTTTTGGAGCAGCCCAATGATTCGTATAATAGAGAAATTATTGAACTATATGTTTCAGAAATTCATAAGGGTACGGAATATGATCTGAAGCAAGAACTTGCGGAAGAATTGATTCGGGGGGAGTGGTGCATAAATGCAAAAGTTGAAGGAAAAGAAACTGTGTTTCAACTTGTCCCAATAGATGAATTAAATGCAGTAAAAGAAATACTTTGTAAAATTTCAGATTATATTGATTCAGAAGCGAACGGAGAAGTTTGCGCCAATTTGGCGCAAACTTCTCCGAATACCAATAAAACAGATTTTGTTCCAGAGAATATGTTCCCCGAAGAGGAATTTCCGGAATCTGTAAAAATTGAATTTGACGATAGTATGCTTGATGATATTTGATTTGCGCCAATTTGGCGCAAATCAAGAAAAGAGGTTTTATGGAAAGATTTTCAATTACAATGAATAGCACGGATATAGACTTGTTTGAACGCTATAGATCTGAACTTGGACTTACAAAATCCGCTTTTATCCGATATTTAATTGCGGAACACAAAAATGGAGTGCCAGATTTTCTCGCTTTCAAAGAAGTTATTAAACAAATGGCAGAATTAAATACATATATGAAAGAATTTATTATAAATGAAAATTTTGAGACAAATGATAAATTGCTGCTATTTGAAAAAATTAATACGTTAATGGGTGTATTGAAAAGTGCGATCGATGATTGCGCCAAATTGGCGCAATCATCGAAAACAGATAGGAACAAAAAATGAGCAGTGGAATTGTTGTAAAAGTCTGGAATATTAAAGGTCAATCAATTGCAAAAGGAACAAAAGAACAATTGGCAGATAGTGTTGGTTATATTCTTAATGACGAAAAAACAGTTGTACATACAGAATTGAATTCGCTGGATCAGTTAACTAGGGAGTGCAAATATGTTGAAAATGATTTGAAAACATTTGATGGCGCATATGTTGGTGGACATAATGTGACTTCGACAAATGTAGCACTTGCAGTTAACGAAATGATGAATGTCAAAAAGTTTTTTGATAAGCAGGATGGTAGAGCTGCTTTACATATGCTAATATCTTTGCCGGAAGAGGAGTCTGATTCTGTAAATGCCTCAAAACTTATGCAGTTGTGCAGCGATGTATTAAAAGATATATTTCCTAATAATCAGGCAGTATTTGCAGTACATACAAACACTGATAATCTGCATGTGCATGTGATTGTAAATTCGGTTGGACTGAATGGCCGCAAAATACATCAAGATAGTAATTTTGTAAGTAAGGTATTACAGCCATGTATAAATAAATATGCTAAATGGTATAATTTTACTCCAAACAGCAAATGGGAGAAAAAAGAAAAGGTTTCTTCTTATAAATATCCGCAGTTAAAAGCTGTATTGAGAAACGCAATAGATGTTGCAATCGAAAATGCGGATTCTTTTGATGATTTTGTGCAAAATTTAAATGAGCAGGGGATTGATACTAGAATTGGAAAACATATATCTTTATGCATTCCAGGTCAAAGGAAAGCCATACGTACTCATAATCTTGGAAGTAATTATACAAGAGATGCTATTATTGAAAAAATAATAACAAAGAGAGAAAAGTTCGTTTTGACAGATGTAGGTAATTATACTCACAGTGGTCCAGAAAATATTTTTACACCTACTATTGTTAAAATGAAGAAATATAAAGATATGACGGATGCTGAGAAGAAACAAATTATCCGTGAACTTAAATTAGGAAAGAATCCCTGGCGTGAGAATCGTAACATGAGTTGGCAATTAAATAAAATAGCTGATGATCTCAATTCATTTGAAAGAGTTCAGGGATATGTAGAATTATATTCAGATGATGGCTCAATACAGGGAGCTCTCGATGCAATACTTGATGCAAAGAAACGTGTTGCGCATGACAAAAATATGATTGCTTATGCAATGAGAAAGTATCATCCGATTCTAAAAATATACGAAGAAATGAAAAGACTGGAGCGAAAATCATATTTATATGAGTACCAAAATGTTGCTGAATACAGAGGAGAGTTTGAACGATATCGGGAACTGACAAGAAGATTGAAAAACAATTATGGAAAAGAAATTTTTGAAGTGGCTGACTTTATGAATGAGTGCACAGAAAGAACTTTATATGCTCGTGCACAGCTCAATGAGTTATCCCAACAGTATCGGGAATTGAAAAAATATGGATTGGAAAGGGGAATGTTTATTGATGACCGGGATAATTTTCAGAATGTAATTGGATACGAATGGAAAGCAGATCATTCAGTAGCAATAGAGATGAATTCTTTTTATGTAGCTGCCATAAATTCGGATGTGGTTCTTAAGGTTACAAAATCTGTGGGACAGGATTCAGATGGAAAAAATTATCAGGCATATAGTATTGCAGTAATAGATACGAAAGGAAATATTATTGATGAGATAAATAATCATAAAGATAAAGAACATTTTTATGATTCGATGAAAAAGTTCCAGAAAAGATACGGATTAACAGCATGTAAAAAATTTGACCAATACTATGTTGCTAGAGAATATTCGAAGCAAACAGTGGATTTAGAGGAAACACAGTCAAGAACCATAGGGACTGATTTAAAAAATATGGAAGAAAAGTATCCGGATTTAAATACAAAGGTAAGTTTTCCTCAAGCTGTTAATCATGTATATGAGGATCGACCGTTATGTGTTATTGCAGATGCAAAGACTCCATCCTATATTGCATTGTCTTCGATAAAAGACGATCAGCTAGAAATTGAAGTTATTAACAAATTTGGACAGTATCAGGAAAAAATTTTAGTTCCTCTTGTGAAAAATAAGGATTCCTATGGATATTTTCATATTGTTGACCTGCAAAAAAAATATGGATTTTCAGATCAGGTTTATGAATTTGAAACTGTTGAATCTGCAAAAAAATATATAACAGATACATTGTGGACAAAATCAAATGTACAAAAGAAGGGATTATAAGATGAATTTATTGAATTACAAACCTCATAATGATTTAAAAATTTTAAAATCAGATTATGAAAATGTTTTTTTGCAACCTGAGATATATCATGTTTCATCCCTATATTCACATAGTCAGATAAGAAATGACTTTATTAATTTAAGAACGAATATTGTTGATTTGAACCCAGCAATGATTACAAAATGCATCCAAGGTACTGAGCAGGACTTTGTTATGCTTATGAATAAAGCAAAAGAGTTTTTGAAAAATAATCACAATTGTGGGGATGCAGCACAAACAATACTATTGGATCTCTTTCAGGAATGTGTCTTTGGCTATTACATTTTAACACCATTAATTAAAGCAGCGGATGTTTCGGATATTAAGATATATAAGTGGAATCAGATAACTTGCAAGGCAAATGGCAAACGTTATGTTACGGACCTCTCTTTTGAGAGTGAGGAAGATTTTAATAACTGGTTTGATAGAATAATGCGTATTCATCGTTTGACGATGAATGAGGAATCATCGTTGCAGCATTGCACAGATCGGAAGGGTGTGGATGATTTTTATCTGAGAATTGATGTCGAACTGAAACACATTGTATCCACGGAAACGCATAATATTCATATACGAAAAATGCCCAAACATAAGTATACATGGGATTATCTTAAAAAAGCAGGGATGCTTGATGATGAAAAGATCTTGTATTTAAAAGATCGTGTTGTATCTGGATATGGTTTTTTGATTTCTGGCAGAGGAGGATCGGGAAAGTCGACATTGTTAAATAATATGATTGATTTAATTCCCTTTTATGAATCGGTTCTTGTGTCACAAGAATCGGACGAGCTTTATTCTAATGTGCATCCTCAAATTCAGTTTGAACATACCATGGAAATTAAACGTCCAAATGAAAAAATCGAATACACATTAGAAGATGAACTTAGACTTGGTTTGTTACAGGATATTGACAATTTTGTAATTGGAGAGATTAAGGGAGGAGAAGCCCTAAATTGCTTTACCACAGCCATGAGTACAGGTGCTAGATTCTTTGGAACGATACATAGCAATTCAGCTGCTGGATCTGTGATACGTCTTGCACAGTGTGCAAGATATGTATCAGATTACTCTATGGAAACATTGGAGGAAATGCTTACAGCTACACCGTTTACGTTGATACATATGAGCAATTTTAGTATTGATGAAATATTGGAAATTGATGGTTGGAATACATCGATGCAACGATTGGATTATAAAAAGGTATATAACAAAAAAGATCATCTTAAAACTTGTGCATCATAATGATATGGAATATTGCGCCAAATTGACGCAAATAGGAAGGACTATTTATGAATGAAGAAAAAATGAAGCGTAAAGAAGCAGAACGTAAAATAAAGGAAATCAATAATTCGTTGAAATATCTTTCGAGTTCGGTGCAAAAAGAAATAGGTATTTTGGCAGTACAGGAACAGGATAATGTATTTTTTTGCGAGAATAAAATGTATAAAAAGGTGTATACGGTACGTCCTGCAATATTACAAAATAAAAAAAATGAATTGATTAAGGCATTATGCAATACATTTCACCACAGAATACGACTCACCCAGATTTTGAAAAATAATAGAGATAAATTGGGGGGGTACATGTTTATGACGGTGAATTTTGAAGCAGAAACATATTATGAAGCCAGAAAACTGATCACAGACTTTGAAAACAAACTCCGTATGGAAATTACTTCGATTTTGAATATCGATATACAAACCTGTACATTAGATAGTTTACTTAGTTATATTATTTTGAATTATTCTGGGAAAATGCAAGAAATAGATGCAGATCAATTATTTACTTCAAAAACAGGATTACATTTTTTTAATACCTGTATAGATAATGGAAGAGGAAAATTTTCTGCTGATGGTAATTATGGAATTGTATGCATTGGGAAAGCTTATCCCAATGAAATACCTGAATTAACAACACTTTTTGCTGAGCAAAAAGCCTCTTATCAGATATGTATTGATTTTCAAAGTTATTCACCTGAGGATAAAGAAATTTATCAGTTGGTCTTAAATCGTAGATATTGTAATGAAAAATATGAAGCAGATAAAGAGAATATTGTGAACATGAGTTATTTCCTTATAGCCATTAGGAATGATTCCGAACAACTGGAAAATCTGGCTGAATTTATTTTCGATTATTATGATAGTAAGAATATATTGATTATGCCGGCAGTGGACCGTGCCAAGGAAATTTACCTGAGCACAAGTTCACTTGGAATGAGAGATTTTCATTCTATGCAGAACGCAGATATACAAACTATTAGCAGTCTTTTTATGTAGGGAGAAAAGATTATGGCATTTATAACAACAAAGTATGGAAAAACAAAACAATATGATGAACCTTTATATATTAACCCTCAATCAACGGAAGAATTATTTCCAGTAAAAGCAATTGATGAATCTGGAATTTTTGTTCTTAATAATGAAAAGTATTCTAAATTATTTAAACTGTCGGATATTAACTTTGCTGGGGTAACAGATCTCGAACAGAAAACGATAATTATCAATTTCAGCAAGGTACTCAATAGTATCAATTGTCGGTTTTCATATACAGTAGCGGATGAATATGTAGATGAAAGCGCATTTAGCAAGCGTATTCTGTATAAGAAACGTGGTGATGATATGGATATGCTTTGCGATGCTTTTAATGAAGTAATCAATGAAAAGGTTACAGATGCAAAGCAGGGATTGTATCAAACAATCTATCTAACTCTTACTGTAGAAGCAAAAAATATTCGCGAAGCAAAAAATGCATTGGCCAGCGTAGAAGCAACTTTGAGCAGTACTTTAATTCAGATTGGAATCAATGGAATGGCTGGATCTTCGTTAGAGCCGGTATCTTTAAATGAGAGAATGCAGATTTGGTATAATTTTACACATACGGGACTTCATACAAATTACAAGTTTGATTGGCAAAGCTGTATGAAACAGAATAAAGATTGGATTGATATTGTCAGTCCGGAATCGTTAGTCTTTTACAATGACTATTTTATCCTTAATGGTAATCGTTATGGTCGCGTGATGTATATTTCAAGGCATGCACAATCGTTAGAATCGGATACATTGTCCGAACTTGCTAAAATTAACTCTACTAATTATGTTACAGTAAACTCTGAGCTATTAGATCTATCTGGATATAAACAGGAAATTATTCGAAAACATTCATCTGTTGGTTTTCAAATTGAGAAAGAAAAAAAGAGAAATCGAGATAATAATGATTTTTTGGCAGATGCAAGTGATAAATTATTAACGGAAAAAGATTCCTTAATTAAACTTTCTCGACAGGTGGAAACTGGTGATGATCATTTTTTCAATACAACCGTGTTGATTGCTTTTTTAGCAAAAAGTTATGAAGAAATGGTAGATATCACAGATCAGATAGAAGCGATTGGAGGGGTAAAATCTTTTGATGTAAAAAAATGTTTTGATAAGCAAAGAGAAGGCTTAAATTCCACATTTATGTTTGGTGTGCAGGAATTTAAAAGAATGACAAATTTTTCCGCACCATGCCAGGCAATGTATATGCCATTTAAGACTCAGGAATTAAATGATCCGGATGGAACGTTTTATGGAATCAATAAATTGAGTCAAAATCCTATTATTGCAAATAGAAAATTGCTCGATAGTTTTCATGGAATGATTTTAGGAAAAACTAGATACGGAAAATCGTTATTTGCAAAATGTGAAATTATTAGTAATAGATGTTTACATCCGGAGGATCAAACTTTAATTATTGATCCACAAAATGAATATAAAGGGATTGCACATGCACCGGGAGTAAATGGTACGGTGGTTTCATTTGATACACAAAAGGAAGTATATGTAAATCCCATGGATGTCAATTTTGAAGATGTTGATTATGCAACTCTTCAAGAAATAATTTCAGAGAAAACAGACTTTATTCTTACATTATTATCCAGCTGTATGAGAAGGGATATTGATGCGGAAGAAATGGGTATTCTGAATAAAGTAATAGAACAGGTGTATTCTGAGAACTATGCAATGCGGAAAAAAATCAACGGAGAGTCAGAACAGATTACAGAATTCAGTGTACCTTCTTATATGAAGAAAAATGAGGCAGTCCTACCATTTGCATCCAATCTTTCTCATGAGGAGCAAGAAAGAAAATACAGTCCAATGCTACAGGATGTTTATCAGAAATTAAAAGATATGGATGATGATTCGATAGCACAAAAGTTGGCTGCTCACATGCAAATTTTTGTAAATGGATCGCTTAATTTATTTAATCACCGCACCAATATTGATCTTAATAGGAAATTTATTGTATTTGATATTAGCGGAATTAAACAGAATTTACGTGTGACGTGTATGCTCGTCATGCTTGAAATAGTTCGTTCGAAAATTGTGCAGAATTTCAAACAAAATAATTGGACAAATGTATACATAGATGAATTTCACGAACTACTTGGAATACCAGCAGTTGCAGATTATGTGATTAAATTGTGGAAGGAGGTTGGCAAGCTACATGGTTCCATGACAGGAATCACCCAGAATATGACGGATTTATTGAATAAGTCTCCAAATTCTGATAAATTGGCTGCCATTTTAAGTAATACAGAGTATTTTGCCATGCTAAACCAGTCTACGATTGATCGAAAAAAACTTGCAGAGTTTCTTCCTTCTATTAGTCCGGCTATGTTTAATTTCGTCGAAGGAGCATCGAAAGGTACTGGCCTTTTAAAAATGGGACCGGTTACGGTTCCGTTTGATATGCGTATGAGCGATAAATGTGATTTATATAAATATGTAAATACGGATGGATATAATCAGGATTCTGCTATTTAAATTTGTTTGCGCCAAATTGGCGCAAATCTCTGGAGGTGAATATGAATGTCAACTTTTTCTGATGATAAAGCGTTTGACAAATTTAAAAATGAAACAGAAGCCTTTTCTTCCTCAAAAAAAGCAGATAATACCAGGAACCGATCTCAGGATCATGCTTTTAAAGGAAAGACACCTGAGATTGTAAATCAATATGGTTATAATATAGTTAATCCTAAAGACAACAGGACCGAACAGAAAAAATATGATAAGCAAAATCTAGAACCAAATGATACAGAAAATAATAGTTATGTGAGCAATAAAAAGGAAGCGAAAACACCTCATTTACATAATGCGCCTCTATTACAGACGCATACAAAATATACACAAAGGGATTCTTCACTTCAAAAAGATGAATTTATACATTTTGATTTTGAAGATAAATCAAAGAAGTATGTATTTCGGGATGAGACTCCGTTTGCGCATGGTAAAACTGCCAAAAAAACATATACAACGGATGCTGGTGGCGGTGCAAAGATAGCAGCATCTTTTGATAAAAAGGGACAAGTTAAAAGCAAAATCACATTGAACAAGGGTGGAGAGCGAACAGACACAAAAGGTTTTATAAATAAACTTGTTCTATTTGGTGATAAGGCAGAAAATGCACATGATTATTTTAAGTCAGATGAAAATGAAGCCCTGGCATCTTTCGCGGATGAAAAGGCTGAAACTATTTTTTTACATAACGCCAAAGATCATTTAAGAACATCTTATCGCTATAAAGACATCCGTAAGGAAACCAAAAAAGATATCAAACAATTAAAAAAAGAATTACAGGAAGAAAAAAAAGAAGAGACAGATAAGAAAAAGGAGAAAGCTGAAGCTAGTAGAAATGTTGAAGATTATTTTAAGCAGACAAACGGACAGTTTTCAGATGACCGGCATCCATTTGTTGTGCCGATTGAACAAAAATTTGGAGAACGAGGGCTAAAATCCAGAGAGGAAATTCTATTTATATCAAAGGCTGAAGAAAATGGGCAAACGGTTCCTGCAATGGAGAAAAATAAACAACATCAGCCACAATCCCAATCGAAGTTTGAGCCTGATAATCCAATGACCAGACAGGAAAAACTTGAACAGAGCAGATCACAGTATAAAGCAGCAAAAAAGGGCGAAAGAAAAGAAGTAAAGAAAGCTGCAACCAGAACAGCTGTTGCGAAAATGCTCGAAAGCAAAAAAGATCTTCAGAATCAGATCGGCGATTTATCGGGGCAGACATCGGGTGATCTTCTGAAAGATGGAAGTGCAGGTTTACTTACGACAGTCATTAATACATTCAAGCAGTCAGCAACACATATAGCAAAAAAAATAGGGTTATCGATGTTAAAGGTTCTCAGTTCGCTTCTTACACCGTTACTTATTCCTATTTGTTTCGTTTTTTTGATTATTACGATTACAATGTCTACGTTTGCTGCTGTTGGTGGTCTTTTAGGATCAGATGGTGGTGATGAAACTTATGATAATGTTGATGTGACAGGTGACGGTTATGTATACAGCAATCTGACGGATGATCAAATAGAAGATATTATGCAGGCATTGTATGATAATTATGATGATTTCAACTCAGATCAGGAGCAGGTGTTACGCTATGCTTTAACAAAAGTAGGATGTGCCTATGATCAGGAATACCATGGTAATTGCAACGTGAATATTTTTGATTGTTCTTCATTGGCATATCGGTCATATCGAAGTATTGGTGTAAATATATCGAATAATGGGGCATATTCTGCTGCTGAAGAATGCCATGCAATGATGAACGCAGGTAAGACGGTAACTGGAGATTTGAAACCAGGAGATCTGATTTTTTATGGGAATTCTAATAATGGTAGATATATGGGAATTTATCACGTCGCTATATATGTAGGCAGAGTAAACGGGGTTGATAAAATGGTAGAAGCGCGTGGAACGAAATGGGGGGTTGTATATGGGGATGTGAGAACATCAAATATAGTAAATATCAGTAGACCTTTGTAGTGGGGACAGCTCACTATAAAAGATTAGGGTTGCAATATTCTTTAATGATAGGTATAATATATTTAACAAGACAGCCGATAAGATAGCTCAAACCTATCCGCTTCGGTGAATTAAGTTAACTGAAATAGTCGCCTTATCTTTACCAGAGAGCAGGGCGGCTATTTTCTATCTTTGCCATTTCTGGCTAATGTGATAATAGCACATATCATAATCACAAAGGTGAATAAATCACTGTATGTAACCATGTTACCATCCCCTTCCACAAGACTAGAAGCGGATGATATGGCCGCCCTACCGGCTGCCTTGGTAAGTATATTAATAAAGTACATAAAAAATTATATCAAATTATGTATGAAATCGCAATTCTTGTTCCTATATTGTCTGTATATATGTAGACATCCCCTTTTCCCTCTAAATGTTGATTAAATGCAATATTTCATGTAAATTGTGTCTTTTTTCAAAACAAAACCATATTTCATTCTTGCTAAAATTATTTGTATCAAATTTAGGAGGCAGATTTATGGCAGATGAAATAGCACAGGTATTAGCTATGGAAGTGGATGGTGTCAAGCTGGTATTCAAAGCAACTTTAGAGGTTGCGGAGTTTTTAGCCAGGGCATTGCGGTCACTGATTCGTTCGAGTCAGAAAAAAATGGCAAAAAGAAAGGAGAAGAAAGCAGATAATGATCTGCACAGTGCCGGCGAAAAATCAATTGGCGATATTTTCAAATTGAGCGAAGGAAATCCTCCACAGGCACTTGACATCCGTGAGGTGGACTTTGATGCAGTTATAAATATAGCAGAACAAAAGGGCTTGCATTATGCACGACCTATTGATTTTACACCTAACGATGGATTGACACCTATTATGATTCCAGCACAGGAGGCCATTGTATGGTCACAGATTTACAAAGCGGTGTCTGGCAAGCGATTGGAGGAGGACCGAAAAATTGTATCCGGATATGATAAACATATCCAGGAGGAAATGGAAAAACTTCTCAATTGTAAAAGCGATGAAGAACGTGAGCAGATGGAAACAAAGATCGAGAATCTGCAACAGGCAAAAAGCGAAGCATCAAAATGGGTGGATTATGGTGAAGATGTAGCAAGTAAAGATGATACCACAATGACAATTCAGAATTATATCAGGCAGTCAGAGGGGACTGACTTTGAAAAGAGTCCGGAGATTGCTACAGCTGAATATGAAAAGGGAGTGGAAATTGGGGCAAAGATTAGTGCAAAGGAGAGTTTGCAGCCGATCCGCGACAAGAACTATATTCCGAAAAGTAACTATATGTTTTATGTACCAGATACAGGAGCAATAATTACCCGAAGCTTTGGAATCGATCAGGATACAGGAGTTGCATATAGTAAATATGCACTTAAAACTCAGAATGGTGAGGTTTACAGATGTTCGGACAAAGATATGACAAAAGACAAGTGGAACCGGACAGAACTTCCAAAGCTGATGGATAAAGCAGGTGTACTGGAGAAAACCGAGTGCAGGGCATTTAATACAGAAGAAAAACTGAATGCTTACCTGGAGTACCATGGAAAAATTAAGTCACCGGCGCAGGAAAATGTTGAAAAACAGTTACGGGAGGGAAAAGAGGTTTTTCAATCGGCAGAAGCTGAACGCGAAGTTATGAATGTTGTTTCCGAACAAAACAAAGGTTTTGCTTCTGCAACCGTTAGAAATGAAGATGTAGAACTTATATGTGATCCAAAGATGCTTACACGTGAAAATGGACGGTTATGTATGCGTCTTTCTGATGATGAAAGTATTACATTTGCTAAAATTTCCGGTGAGGGAATGACAAATAACGGAATGGCTAAGTTTTGTATTAACAATGATTCTGATGTTACGTTTGTGAAAAAGACAGACAGAGCGACTACACAGATCAGTATTACAACAAAGGAGGCTCAGGAGAAGATCAAGGAAGTTCTTGGAGAACGGGCTGGAATCACAAAAGATAATTCCATTACACATAACAAACCAATGGGACGGAGGTAGTTTATGGGAAATATGGTAATGAATGAGCAAGATACTCCCAAACAAAAGCTTGTCCGTTATGTTATTGGATTTGTTGTAGTGCTTTACGCAGCTATGTTATTTGGTGCAGCCTGGGTTCCGGAATGTTCTTTATCGGAATGGTTTAATAATTTTTATATTTTTGTATTTGAACAGCATCATTTTATAGTTGGGTTCACGCGAGAAACTCCAATGGTAATTTTTCTGTTTGAGTTTGTATGGACACTTGCGTACTTGGTAGATATTACAAAATTCAAACATCCATTTTCAGGGCGTGAGTATGGAGACGCAAAGTGGGGAACTGCAGCTGACTTTACAAAAAAGTTTGGCAATCATGAACAAAAATATATGGTAAAGATTAATTTTGGTGATCTTCCAGAACCCGCAGAACCGGTTTATGTGAATACACATAATTATTGGTTAGGTGAAGGTGTTTATTTGAATATAGATAATAAATTGACATCTAATCTAAACATTGAGGTTGTTGGACCACCAGGTACTGGTAAATCATTTCGAGTTGTTAAGGCAATTTTATCACAATTAGCGGGAAGTTTTGTTGTTACAGATCCAAAAGGAGAATTATCGCAACAGACTGGGCAGTTTATGGAAGATAACGGTTATGGAGTGTTTGTGATTGATTGCGAATCGGAAGCAGGAATGACAAACAGCCATCATTTTAATCCATTTGATTATATTGAAACGGAATCGGATATTTTAAGTTTATGTGAAATTTTGTTCAAGGCAACGAAAAATAAAGATGCATCAACCGGTGAACAGTTTTTCGAGGATATGGCGCAAGTGTTGTTGACTGCTATCTTTTATTTGATGCATTACACATATCCGAGATCAAAAAAGAACTGGAAAAATTTTGTAGAGCTTCTAAATTGTGATACTGTTCGGGCCAATCCCCAGACAGGCGCAATTGACATATCCGATCCGGATTGCCTGATGCAGCGTTTTATCCGAGCAAATAATAAATGGAAAGAAGATCACGATGGAAAAGAATTGAAGGGATTCCGGGATGTTGAAAAAATTTATACAAATGCCCAGGAAACAGCATCATCTATCGTTTCGTCGCTGGATGCACATTGTAAATTTATGAAATTGGATTGTGTAGTAGATCTGCTTTCAAATGATGATTTGAATTTTGTCGAGACATTTGGACGTGGACGATCTACAAAGAGATCACCTACAGGAAAATATATACTTTACATGCTGACATCTGAAAATACCAGACATTTTGACTGGATTCCATCTATGATCTATGCGTTATTCATAGATAAGATTTATTCATTAACAAAAAATGATCCTTCATTGCATCAGACGTTACCGAATCATTTGACTCTTTTGATGGATGAATTTGCAAACGTAACACTTCCAGATTCTTTTGTGGGATTAACTTCTACGATGAGATCGAGAGGTATCAGTGTTGTAATTATTGTGCAGAATTTATTGCAATATAAAGATAAGTTTCCGCAAAATGATCAGGACAAAAATTTAAGAGCTAATATGTCAACAACAATTATTCTTGGTGGTCCAGATGAGGATAGCTGTAAAACTTTGTCCGAAGAATTTGGTAAGCATACTATACATAAGCAGACAACAGGGTTGACCAGAGGGGGACAGGGAAGTTCATCTGAAAATGAAGATGTGATGGAACATTATTTGTTTCCCGCACAGGATATCTATGGCATGGCGAAAGATGGGCCATGTGCAATCAACGTAAAAGGTGCGGATCCTCTTTGGGTTAACAAGGTGCAACTTCAGAATAGCGTTTTATGTCCTCTTTTAACACGTAAAAACCCGTATGTTGTAAAGAAAAAGATTGATGTAACAATGAAAGAGTATGATTACGATAAATCAATCTACGAACAACTTCCTGATTTTCAATCTGGCAAAGCAGCGGAGATTTATCTGCAGCAGTGTGAAGATGCGGGAATTCAAATAATTAGCCTTGATGACATGGAGTTAGATTCACTGATTGTTTTAAAAGAGCATGGTAAGAAAATTCCGGGGAAAAATGCTGGAACAAATGAATTTTGGAGAAATATTGTAAAAAACAGAAATCAGATCATTGAGGAGGATAAAAAAAATACAATCGACTTTGATCAGTATTCTGATGAACAGATCATAGTTATTCAGAGGTTAAGAAATAGTGGTTTCGAACCCAAACAAATAAATGCTTTGATGGAATTGGTTAAGGCTGGATATGCTTATGACAATCTTATCAAGTATTTTAATGAAGATATGGCCGTTGATGAAATACAGATGTTTGCTCATCGACTGGCAAACATGAAAAAACAAAACACAGGAGGAAATTAACATGGTAAAAAATATTTTTAAGAAAGTAAAAGACGGTTGCAAAAAATTTAAACAGGCTGTATCAGCTACGACGATGGCTATAGTTAATGCGGTTGTGTTTGCATATATTCTATGTCCTATTCCAGTATATGCTGATCCTAAAGGCAATACTTCATACCTTAATCCGATTAACAATTTAAAAACGGTTGCTTTGGCAATAGTGGGGGCGTTCGGAGGAGTTATACTTATATATGGAATTGTAAAGTTTGCAGAATCATTCCAGAAAAAGGATCAAAATGGAGAGTATAACGCTCTATATACTATTGGTGCCGGTGGTATTATGGCTTTTGGTTCAATTATTTTGGGAATTTTACAAGGTTAGCACTTTATTGCATGAAAAAAGAAGTTAATAGATTTGTTTGACTTTATCATATTATCGAAAAGGGGACAATATGACAGAAGATATATTTAATGCAGCGTATAGTATATGGAATAGTTTGATTGAAATTGCTATGACACTATTTACCACATCGCCAACAGCCGCGAATGGTGATGTGTATAGCACATGTAAATCAATATTTGATTCAATATCAGACATTGCGATTCCTATAGCTACTGTATTTTTCTTGATTGCAATTTGTAAAGAGGTAATTTCCACAGCCCCAGAACAACAACTAAAAAAATTTTTGAATGATGTCTTAAAATTCTGCGTTATGATAGGTGTACTTGTAAATCTATGGGATGTTATGGGATATATTATGCAGATCGCAGATGGATTAACAGATAAAGTGGCAAGTAACGCGAGTGCAACTTACAAAATGGAAATGTCTGATAATCTGAAGGATATTATTACAGAGGTGAGCAATTTATCTCCAACCACTCAAATTCATTTTACCAGTTTTGGTTCAGATTTGATTTCTTTTGCTAAAGAGTTTCTTGACATAGCGATGACAAGATTATTGTTTTTTATCGCAGCAATCGTAACTCTTGGAGTGATTGTGGCTGCATGTGTTTCCATTATTAATAGCGCATATCAACGCATATTAAAACCTTTGGTAATACTGCCCTTCTCAAGCATTACTGTTGCGATGGCATCTGGATCACATGAGGCAGAGCGAGTTTCAACAAGTTATATTAAAACTTTCTTTGGACTCTGCCTCAGTGGCGCGTTTATGGTTGTTAGTGTAAAACTTGGTGTTGCTTTAACAAATGGTGGATTTATTAGTCCACCAGATGATGCATCAATCAATACAAAGGTACTTTTTATAGCTGTTGAAAATATGGTAACACCAACAATTATTGCAGGGTTAGTAAAAGCAACTGATAGCACAATTGCAAGATTTTTATAACGAATGAAAGAGGTGATAATATGGCATCAATGAATAGAAATGTCAGTCTTGAGGAAATCAACACGGATGCTTTTATGGGAATCACATATCTAAATTATCAATCATTGGCACAAAAAGTAATATTTGTAGGCGGGATAGTGGTTGCAGTAGGAGGTAATTTGATAGGAACGTTTATATTCAATATTGGTGTAAATGTTAGTGTTTTTTTAACCTTTATACCACTTTTGATAGGTGTAATGTTTGGATGTAATTACAATGAAGATTTATCTTTAGTACGATATTTAAAGTTGTTGATTTCTAAACCGTCAAAAGCGTATTATTCAAGACCTGTTGAAGATCTTGAACAACTTCATAATTCAGCTACAAAAATTCGGGAAGAAGAAGAACTCCGAAAAAAACAGCAGGACAAAATGTCAGATGAGGCACAAAAAAAGCTGCTTATAAAAATTGGAATAGGGGTTATAATATCTATTTTTATTTTTATTGTATTAGTGATGATTGTAAAATCTACGAAAAAGGATGAACTTCATCATACTGTTCCAGAAGCATATTATATAGAAGTTTGGAGTAAAAATGTATGAAAAAAAAGAAATTGTATTTTCTCCTAATTGTTGTTGGAATTTTTATTTTTATTGTAATAATGATTGTTACAGGTGGAATAACATTAGAAACATTCAGTCAGAACAATCAAACTAAAAGTGTTACTTCCACAGTGGATGATTTGGGGGATAATTGCTACTATGTATGGCATAATCCGAAAACGAATGATATAACAAAAGATTTAACGCAACCAGCTGAAACGGATGTATTTAAATTATGCCCAGCTGGAACGGTGAATTGGGGTAAAGATTCACTTGTTACGCACACGATTTGGTTCACTGGTAATAAGGATAAAAATATTCCTACACTATATGCGGGAGATAAGCTTTTATATGTGTCTTCCAATAATGTTCCGTATGAGGGAATTGAGTGGGAACGTTTTTCAGATTATGGATATACAATTGGTGTAGCGAATATGATAGGAGATGAAAGCGGACATTATCATATAAGCAATGAAAATGGAAAAGGATTTGACGGATATGTGTGTTCAGATTCGGACGCAAATCAGTTGAATGAAAATTTTTCTGCAGTATCCAATTTATTTTTGGACAAAATTGGTGGGATTAAAATTAGAGAAAATGAAGTTTCAAAAGGCGGAACGGCAAGTAATCTCGTTAAAAACAAAGAATATATTTGTGAATGGTATACCGGAACAATATATCAGGATTTTAAAATGACTGCTAATGTACACACGTTTGGTTTTTTGGAATCATTTACTACATATGATTATGAATTTTTGCATAGTAACTGTATTGAAATAGCTATCCCCAGCTGGTTTAAGACAGGATATTATTATGTAGATGGGATTGGAATGTTTCGGTATGTGTCTAAAGGTGATGAGTCATTGTACAATGGCGAAGAATTTGATGATAAGGTAAACTGGAATGATCCAATTATTTTATATGATGAAGATGATAATTTAATTTATGATCCATCTACTGGTGTTGATAAAAGAAATGGGGATGAAAACGGTAACGTTTCTACTGAAAATAACACAAAAGGGAAGGAAGATATAGATTATACTGATTACGATATACCAGAAGACCAAAATGATATACCGGAAGATGAAGGAGATGCAGGGGCTGATGGTTACGACGATTTTGGAAATGAAACTATTATCAATGATGAAAATATAGTAGATTAAATTAAAATTAAAAAAATAAATGAGGTGATTCCTATGGACAATGAATTGATGCTCATATCTCTCAGAGATAGAGAAAATCCGGAAATTGAAAAAATGTTTGTACAGCTAGAAAAAAATAATAGTATATTATATAGATTCTTGAATGATGCTTTGCAAAAAGATCCTTTGTATGGAGTACGTCGAGATGTGTTTGCTTATGTTGTTGAGAATGCTGCACAGTTCAATCAGAATCAAAGATATATGTTTAATCTGGCCGGAATTATGTGCAACATTAAAATTTTGCCAGAACATATAAAATGGATAGATTCTTATCTGAAGAAAAAGGGGACTTATGAAACAGTTGATGATTTTATGATTATATTTGGAGAGGCGGTTGAAAAAGATATGCCGTTAGAACAGATACAAAATCTTTTTGATACAGAATCCGATGAAATTGTCATATATGATAAAATTGTAAATTATCAACCGGAAGCTAATGATACAGTAAGTGAAAAGGCTCCATTTGTAGAAAACAAATTGGAATCAAGGGAATTAGAAAATGAAATCGAAGCAGATAACAAAAATAATATTTCAGAAAAAAAAGAAAATCATCAATCACAGGATTCCAATTTTGCTGAGATGTTTCATAGCCTTATCACTGTAATGAATAGAAAGGATGAAACTGATGATGAAGTTCATTCTGTAGATGAAAATTTTAAACAGATTGTGGCTAAATTCCAGTTGGCAACATCAGAATTGATGGCATATGCATCAGAGGTTGTACATACTTTGGAATGTAAGAATGCAGAAAATGAACGCTTAAATGCTTTAATGACAATTCAGCAGCGTGTTATGTCAAATCAGCAGAACAAAATAAATGAACTTCATATTCAAATTGCCCATTTAAACTTTCGTATTCAAGAGGCGGAAAAAACAGAAATGAAACGAGAGGCAATTAATCAGAAAATCTGCGAATTGCAAAATCTTACGATAAATGAGCATAAAGAAGAGTACCCTTTATTTTTGGATGATGTCAGGAGGTGATTGATATGGCAGAATTAACAATAAACGAATATCGATTACGCTTGCATATCCTATCACAAAAAGCTGATGCAGATGGCAGACATAAGGTAAGTGAATTTACGCTGCATTTATTAAAGCAAGAGAATCCTGATTTAAAAATTTTGGATGCTATTTTTAAATATTATGATTCAATAACAGATAGTGATACTGTCGTTTATGATTATTTGTTGGATAACAAGGCAAGTGTAGAGTGGTTTTATTTTGCAGGTTTTCTGAGCGATCAGAGAGGAAATGTTTCAGATTATTTTAGTATTTTAAAAGAATGTTTTGAATCGGGAATTCAAATTGATAAATTATATCAATTTGAAAAGCAATCTGATAATATTGAAAAATTTGATGAACTGGTTAAAAAGGAGATCGCAGATAACTCCTTTGAAAAAAAGGAACGTCCTAATATGGAATCTTCCCAAAAAGAAATAATACAAGATGAATATATTCAACATTTAATAGAGGAAAACAATATCCTTAATAAGCGTTTGGATAAAACACTTAATGAATTAAAAACTGTTCGTACAGAACAAAAAGATATGCTGGAAAAAACGGCTTCTGATAAACATGTGCTGATGAACTATAAACTGGATAATGAACAATTAAGAAAAGAAGTTGAAAAACTCAGGTTATCTGTTGAAATTACAACAAAAAAAAATACCATGCAATCAAGTATGATAGACCAATTAAGTAGTATAAATGATACTCTGACGGATGAAAACGAAGCAATGAAACATAATGCAGAAGAACTATCAAAAAAATATCAAGAAGTTCTTCAGGAATCAGCCATGCATACGGATATAATCAACAATTTGAATGTTCAGATTAGTCAGTTACAAAGTCAGTTAAGAGAAACATCAATGATGCGTAATATGCAAGGACCTATATTGGAATCTGTTATTGAGCAACAGCCTGAATATGGTCGCGATTTTGATGTCGAAAATGAAACATTTGAATCGGATTTGAATGAACAAAAATCTGAGCCAGAAGTTCCACCTGAGACAGAGCCAGAGACATTAGATTATGATCCTTCAGACTTAATTGAGATTAAAAATAATAAAAATGAAGTTAAAAAGCACAGTAACTTTTTTATAGATTTTATTGCTCGGCATTTTGAAAAAAAGTTTGCCAATAAATCTATCGCAGAACAGGATAACTTAATTTTTATCAAATTGATGGAAAATGATTATGAGCAGGATACAGTGAGAGCCGTTAAATCGGCTATGAAAAATAATCAGGAACTATCGAGAGTTGATTTGTATAGACTTGTGACAGGACGGAAAAGTGATAATGAAATATGCAGTTTTTGTACTGCAGTGTCAGCATAAAATGGTGAAGGGGTACATACGTTATGCAGAATAAACAGGATGATAGACATGAAAATATAATTTTAATTATTGCCGGGGTATGTGGTTCAATTTTATTTATATATTTAGGCTATTTAATTGCTGCGATAATTGGATATGTGCAGGATAACAGTACAGATGTGTTAACTGGAGCCGGTATGGTATTAAAAAAACCGTTTGTCAAATATTTTAATCAGTACACGCCGATAACTATGATTTTAGGTTTTATTGCTTTTGAAGTAATTTTTTTCTTAATTGTAATGCGTAGCAGAAAATTGAAAGACAATGAAGAAGAAACATTGTTTGATTCAGAAGTTATTGACCTGGCTGAAGTATCTTTTGAAAAAAATAATGATCAAAATGTATTGAATTCTGATGACTTATTAGAAGAGTTGCAAGAGCGTAGTAGCGGTGAAAGTGAATTGAATAAATCATTATATATATCTCCAGAAGAAGATGATGGAATAGATTTGCGGGAACAAATATCTGTTTTTAAAGAGAAAAAGGGAGACTACAGCAAGAAAGACAGTGAAAATCCGGAAATTGTTTCATTTAGTGATGATGTAGTAACAGATTTACTAAATGATTATGATCTTTCGCAAATTAAAGCAATGCTTCCTTTAAAAGAGCATATTAGCTCTGTTAATGTTACTTTATTAAGGCGGATGTTTAAACCAACTATGTCGGCTGATGAAATTGGTAAATATATTAAAATATTTTATGAGTAAGAGGGTATTGTATATGAATATGACAGTATTAAGTGGACGTGTATGCACGATTCCAAAGATAAAATTATTACAGATAGAGGAACAGCAAGTGTCGATATGTTTGTTTACCGTTGCGATTGTTGATGGGGTTTTTGCGACACAGGATTATAAGATGGAAGAAACTAATATTGATTATTTTGAATGTGTGGCATTTGGAGAAGCGGCAATTATGATTAATGCAAATTTTGTTAAGGGATCCAAAATAATTTGTAAAGGCAGAATGAAAAATCATATTTTTAATGATGTGAATGGAACAAAGCACTTTACAAATGTGTTTGTGGTTGAGCAGGCTGAATTTGGAGATACAGATGCAGCGTTTGAAAAAGGTAGGAAAAAATCCATTGAATTATCAGTTGTAAGTGATTTGCAAATGTTATTTAATACATACAAAAAAGTATGCGAGAATGGTTTTTTATGTATTGATGAAGAGGAGTATTATAAAATTGCTATGATGTGTATGTAATACAGTTTGAACAACAGAATAATTAATCAACGATTAAGGAAGTCTATCATGCATAGACTTCCTTTTTTGTACTAAAATCAACATATTTATGAAAAAGAATGATTTTACCATAACATTAATAGATGGCCAATGGTATATGATTGGAACATAGCAAAAAGTTTCTTGATGGAATGAGGAGGAATGCATATGTCCGAAGAAAATTTAAAATATGTTACCATTGAACTCAGCAAAAAACAGGTAGATACAAAGAATCTTTATCATAGTGATAAGACGAATAAAGATTATGCACGTGTTCTGGCTCCAAATGATGGTACTTTTTTTTATCCAATAAAAAGTATCAAAGTAAAGCAGGAAGATTCGAACCGGGTTTATTTTGTAAGACCAGAGGGAACAGAAATTGAAATTAATTACAGTAAGCGTAAAGAAAATGTTCCAGATACTGCTCCGAATGAGGAAAAATATGAACGATATACCCGCACCTGGAAAATTGAAGATTTGAAAGCTGCATATGATGAACAGAAGAAAGAATATGCTGAAAATCATGGATTTTACAATTGTACGGTTCCTACTTCATGGGGGAGAAAATTCAGTTCTAAGGGGAAGGATTATATTTCGATTTCGATACCGGTTCCTGCTGAAAATTCTGATAAAGAGATATGGTGCAGTCTTGTTATTGCTGCAGAACAATTTAAAAAATCTGACCGGGATGTCAATATGAGTTATTTTGGTTTTCCGAAGAAAAAGTTAGACACAACGGAAGATTATCTAGTTGAACTTCGGCATAGCGAAAAGCTGAATGATGGATCATATTCTGATGAAAAATTATATTTGAGCAGTGCAGTTTTGAAAGAATGCATTGATAAAGCGGTTAAACGTAGCCAATTAAAAGATTTGTTTGTATCTACGGAAATATCGGATAGATTACTTCGTAGATTTGAAACGAAAGAAGGCAAGCCATTATATGCCATTTCGGTTCCTATCTATGAAGATAATGAGAAAAAAGCTACATTTTATGAAATTGTTGTACCAGGAGAAAGAGTTTCAATTAATTCTGAAACTAATAGGGCTCGGTTAACATTATTCAAAAAAAGACCGGACGGACAGATATATACTCACATTGCGAAGCGGTCTTTTGATAACGGAAATGGTGGCTATGATACAGTATCAAAGAAGTATTCTTCAGAAGAAATTATCAATTTTTTTGATGAGTCAAAGAAAAAATACAGAGAAAACCATTCTGATACAGACCATTCTCTTGCAGATGAAGAAGCCGAGAATGCTATAGAAAATCAAGTGATTGAAAATATGGAACAAAGTGTAAATCATAGACATAGTCGAAGATAGATAGGAGAGGATGCATTATATGAAAATATCAGAAATGACAACAAATGATTTGGCAGAGAGGCTGATTATTGAGGTGATCAATTACGAAGAAAGCGCAGATCGAATTTTTAATTTTCCTTTTATTCGTAAAGGCAGTTTTGCTATTCTTCCACAGTTGTGCATCGGGGATAAGAATTTGACGGGACATTTTACTACGTGCCTTAACGTTACAAATGACATGTTAAATAGTTGGAATATTTCCAAAGAAGAAATGTTTCAGCTTGCTGCGAAAAACTCAGCCAAAGAATTCCCTGTTAGTGTTGAGCCGATAACTGAATATATGAATTCGGATGAAGTTCACATATTTTTGGAAGATTGTTTTGATATTTCAAAAATATATGTAATGTCCAATGAGACTTATTTTAATGGGGCATCGGCAATGTTTTATCCGGATTCTTTAGATCAGACAGCACATTCCTTTGATACAGAGAAACTTTTTATCTTACCGATTAGTGTTAATTACGTTTATTGTATGCCGATTGATAATGGAATTTCGGAGGATGAGCTGGCGGCAATTTCAAAGGAAGTGGCGAAGGTTTTAGAAAAAGAGAATCGTTTATGTGATAATCTCGTGGTTTATGATTCGGTGCATAAAACAGTGGAAGAATATGGTGGAGATACATATTCAGTTGAGTTTGATACAGAGAAAAATCTACAAAATAGAAAAGTGAATGGAGGACGCTAAAATGGAGTATGAGTGCAACGGTTATCAGATCTCTAAGGAGACATCAGAGAATAAAGGCGCAGTATTCTCAGCATATGCAAATGTTATTATGGGGAAAAAAGAATCTGAAGAAGAGAAGGAGAAAAAAAATTATGAATTATGATGAATTTAAGCTTTTGGTGAAAGAGAATATTTCTCGATTCTTTACTTCAGAAAACCGGATTAAAGATATCACTTTAAAACAGATCTGCAAAAATGGTGCTGATCTTGATGGACTTATTGTAAGTTACCAAGATATAAATATTGCACCGGTAATTTATTTGAATAATTACTATGAAAGTAATTTAAAAAAAAATCAGGTATTAGAAATTACAAGACATATTGCTCATCTTATTGAAGAGAATATGCCCAATCAGTCTTTTGAAACAGGATGGCTGTCTGATTTTGAAAAAGTAAAAAATTTGATAGTTCCAAAAGTGGTTTGTGTTGATGGAAATGAAAAAATGCTTGAAAACCTGATATATACCCCGGCTGCTGATTTAGCAGTTATTTATTCAGTATATCTTGATGAATACAGTAATGCAACAGATTGTGCTACAATTCCTATTAGCCATGCCATGGCTGAAAAATGGGGAGTGAGAGCCGATGTATTGGCACACTTAGTAAAAAATAATCTGGAAAATGTGAGTCCGGAAGGATTTCATCCGTGCTTAAGAGATATGGCAGATGTTATTCCTGTTAATATGAAAAATGCTTTTGGAGATATGGAAAGAGATAAAATGTATATCATTTCTAATCGTAGGGGAATTAATGGTGCTGCAGTTTTTATGGATGATCAATTTATGGATCATGTCAAAGCACAATTGGGTGAAGATTTCTATTTGTTACCATCATCAATTCATGAAATGATCTGCGTAAGGAACACTGGTGATCTGCAAGTGGAAGAACTTGAAAATATGGTTACTGATGTAAATCAGTGTGAAATTGCACCAAAGGATAAACTGTCAGATCATGTTTATAAGTATGATTGCGATAGACATGAAATTTATCGTGCAGATCAAGAGTTGAAGAGGCAGGAAGAACTAAATGCGAGTCAGAGTGTACGTTCACATATATCTAGATAGCTGAATAATTATAGGCTGATGTTGCTTTTAGTAGCATCAGCTTTTCTATTTTGAGGTGAGAAAATGAAAAAGATAATAATTGCTGAAAAAAATTCAGTCGCACAGGAATATGCTAAAGTTCTTGGTGTTTCAGCGAAAACAAACCAAGGATACATGGAAAATGATTTATGGATAGTAACCTGGGCGGTAGGTCATTTAGTTACATTATCATATCCAGAAAAATATAGGGAAGAGTTAAAAGAATGGAAATTAGAAACTTTACCATTTATTCCGGACAAATATAAGTATGAAACAATTGCTGAAACAAGGAAACAATTTGAAATTGTAAAAAAATTGTATAACCGTCCGGATGTGACCGCCATTTATTATGCCGGTGATTCTGGTAGAGAGGGATTATATATTCAAATGCTCATAAGAATGCTTGCAGGGCATAATGCACAGGCACAGGAAAAAGTTGTATGGATCAACTCACAGACAGAAGAAGAAATTTTAAATGGTATTTCACAAGCAAAGGAACTTGTGGAGTATAAAAATATGTCAGATGCTGGATACATGAGAGGAATTGCGGATTATTTGATTGGAATAAATTTTTCACGACTTCTTTCTATATTATATGCACCAATGCTTAATACTGGATCAGGGCAGAAACATAAGGTCCCTATATCTGTTGGTAGAGTTATGACGTGCGTATTGGGCATGATTGTCAAGAGAGAACGCGAGATTGTCAATTTCCATGTACGAAACTTTTATAGAATAAAGGGAAATATTGAAACAAATGGTGCATCTGTTGCTTGTGAATGGAGAGTGACGGAAGAAAGCAGTTATTTTCAATCTCCCAAACTGTATTCAGAATTTGGCTTTAATGAGGAAGCGGATGCAAAAAATCTTATTCAATCACTTAATCGTGAAATTGTAATTACATCTGTTGAAAAAAATATTGAAAAGAAAAATGCACCATTATTGTTTAATCTGGCAGAACTTCAGAATGAATGTTCCAAATTATTACATATATCACCTATTGAAACATTATCTATTGCACAAAGTTTGTATGAAAAAAAGGTTACAACTTATCCAAGAACGGATGCACGAGTTTTATCATCAGCTGTCGTTAAGGAGATATATATAAATTTATCAGGCTTAAAGACTGATGAAAAATATAAGGATTATGTTTTAAATATTGAAAATAAAAATTATACACTAAAAGGAAAGTATGTAGATGATAGCAAAATAACGGATCATTATGCAATTATTCCAACTGGAAAATCCGTAAAAGATTTGACAGAAAAAGAAAGTAAAGTGTATGAAATGATCGTCCGAAGATTCCTTGCAGCATTTTATCCTCCAGCAGAGTTTGAAGTAATAAAATTTAATGCAAAAGCAAATAAAGAGTCATTTTGGGGGTCGAAAAAATTTCTTGTAAAAACAGGTTTTTATGATATAGCCGGAGTACCAGGTGAATACATGAATGATGCAGGTGATGACAATATAAAAACCATGCAAAAAGGGCAATTATATCAAAGTTCGTATGAAATAAAAAAAGGTATGACGGCACCACCTAAACGATATACTTCTGGATCTATGGTTATTGCAATGGAAAATGCCGGACAATTAATAGAAGATGATGAACTCAGAGAACAAATTAAATCAAATGGAATTGGAACATCTGCAACCCGTGCAGAAATAATTAGTAAGTTGATTAAGCTAAACTATATTAACTTGAATGATGCAAAGCAGATACTTACACCTACTAATCTTGGTAATATGGTCTATGAAGTGGTTAATATGGAAGTCCCAGAACTTTTGTCCCCGGAAATAACAGCCAAGTGGGAAAAACAGTTGGCTGAAATTTCTAATGGAAATAAAGATAAGAAAGTGTTCGAACAGGAATTTAATCAGTTTGTTCGTGAAACATGTAATAAGATAAAAAATGATGGGGTTAATAATAAAGCGGAAGTTCGAAAAAAAATTTCTAAATACGCAACAAATAGTATTCGAACCAAATATAAAGAATTCGATTCCTGGAACACAAAACTGAAATGTCCACTATGTGGAGGTGAAGTTGAAACAATGGAATGGGGGTTTAAATGTAAGAACAATATCAATAAGAAAGAAGGTTGTACATTTGCTGTAAGTGGAGATATTTTGGGGCACAGGCTTCTTACAAATGAACTGGCAGCTATGTTGATGAAAGGAAAGACAGGCCCGTTTTATGATTTTGTGTCACAAAAAAATAAACCATTCGCAGCTTATTTGATTTTTAACAGATCAAGTAACAAAATTGAATTCGAGCTGACCAGTATGCCATGGGATAGTACAGATTTTCACTGCCCAAAATGTAAAGGGAAAATTTTAAAACAAGGAAATTTATATAAATGTGAAAACTATATTGATCGTGAACATGGGTGCAGTTTTTGGCTTGGAAAGATCGCTGGAAAGGCAATAGGGGATAAAAATGTAGAAAAACTCTTAGTAGAAGGGAAAACAGATCTTATCAAGGGCTTCAAAAATTCTGCTGGAACAAAATTTGATGCTTTTTTGTATCTGGACTCAGAAAATAATATTAAATTTAAGTTTCCAGAAGTAGGAGATATGCAGACAGAACTCCTTTGTCCTATTTGTCATGGGAAAATACTTGAAACAAGTTACGGTTTTAAATGTGAGAATTTTAAGAGCCTTAATGAACGTACCGAAAATGATTGTAGTTTTTTTGCAGGACAAATTATGGGACATACGATTAGGAAAAAAGAACTTGAGGCAGTATTGAACGGAATGGAAACGGAATTGATCAGTTTTAAGAATAGCGATAAGAAAAAGTTTGAGGCCAGATTGTATTGGGATAAGGCTCAAAATCGTATCTCATTAAAGTTTGACAATAATGAGCCTGTAAATATGAACCTGAAATGTCCGGTATGTGGAAAAGAGATCAAAAAAGGCAAATATGGTTATTTTTGTTCTGGCAGAGTTTCCAGAACAGAAGGATGCCAGTTTTTCATTGGGCGAATAGCGGGTGTTATGATTGATGATGTACAGATAGAAAAACTGGTAAAGAATGGTAAGACAGATCTTATTTCCGGTTTTAAGCCTAAAGAAAAAGGAAAAGCGAATTTTTCAGCCTATCTAAAATGGAATGAGGGAAGCCAGAATATTTGCTTTGAATTTCCGGATAAAGAAGATATTGCTGAAAAATCTGATTATTCATGCCCAATCTGCCAAAAGATTCTCTATAAGGGTAAAAATAATTATTACTGTAAATGTGGCTTTCGCGTTTATACTACGGTTTCTTCTGTTGAAATTCCGGATGAGCAGATAAAGAAACTTTTGGTATATGGCCGTACAGACGTTATTCATGGATTTTTTAATCCGAAAAAGAGAAAGTTGTTTTCAGCACGTCTTGTAATTGATAAGTCGAGTAAAAAGGTAGCTTTTTCTTTCCTTGATATGCCACATAAGAACGGAGGAATAATAAATGAGAGTTGATCAGCTTGAAAAGCGAGTATATGAGTCTGTTATACAGATGAATGATTTTAATAGATTCCAAAAATTACTTTCATTTTGTGGAAATGGAAATATTTATCAGATGTCTGTTGAAAATATTTTTGCAGTATACAATCAAAGACCGGATGCAACTTTAATTACTGGTTTTGATGGTTGGAAAAAATCTGGAAGGTATCCATTGCAAAACACGGGAATTGCTGTCTTTCCGTATGATATTTCGGGAACGTTTGCAAAATTTTCAGAATTTGTTTTTGATATTACAGACACTAAGGGAAGAGAAATTCATCTATGGAGCATGACCGATGATATTATGGATAATCTGATGCAAAGCTATCGGAATATCCAACCAGGAACTGAAGATAACATAGAGTATTTGTATAATTTACTTTATGAAAAAACAATTAATTATGCTTTGAATGAGGACAAAGATTTATGGTTTGATGATCAACAATTAGATAAAAGATGGGCATTGCATAAATTTATTGCAGATTGTTGTACTAAAATAGTTCTGCAGCGTTGTGATGTTGGATATGAAGTGAAAAAGGAATCTGCAGTTACGTTTGAAAATTATTTTATCGACACTGATGGTAATTTAAATGATATGCTTTTTATGAAATGCTTGAAAGCGATTCAACGTGTATCTGCAGAAGAACTACAATATATCAGAGATTTTGTGATTAGTGAGAAAAGGAGAATGAGAGATGAACATGTTGGAAATAGAGGAGATCGTGCAGAATCAGTCAGAGCAACAGATCAAAATGAATCCGGAAATACAGAAAATGCAGAATATGACAGAAAAGGAAGCACTGAAGTATCTGGGACTGGAACGAACACCAGTATATGGAGATCTGGATCAGATTCTGAGCAAGAAAAATTCCTGGGCGAGAAAGATAGTCAATTATCTGATGGAAAACTATCCAGAACTGATGCCTCTTATGGTGTGCAACGGGAAGTTGGAGATCCTCTTGGATCAGAGGATAGCGCAGGCAACGGAGCAGTACGATACGATGCAGAAAAATCTTCAGGAAAAGATGAAGGTTCAGACAATGAGTTTTCCAGAGAGAGTGTTGGCGGAACAGAGAATCAGGGAGCAGATTATGGAAGTAATAAGCAAGGAAATTCTTTACAAACCACTGATAATTTAGAAAGTGATAAACGGATTTCCGCAAATGAATCAGGACAAATAGATCTATTTACATATTTAACCAGTAAATCAGAGGATAATGAAGCCGTTGGAAATATTGATTTGTCACAGTCTACAAAAAAGAAGTTGTTTAGTCCGAAAGGACGAATTTCGAATGAAGTTATTGATCTAATTTTACAATCAGGACCGGCTGGATATAATCACCATGCAATATATGAGGTATTTAATTATTATAGTACGCGGTGGAATATAGGAAATAGTGAATGGGAAATTGAAGAAATCAATGCAGCTATTGAAAAGATAAAACAAGCATATGGTGGAGCAGCTCTCGGTTTTTTAGTAGATGGTAAGCGGATCAGTGTTTACTATGATAAAGAGCAGGGAATGCTCTTGGCATATGGGGATGAATGCAGACAACATCCGACAGAAATTATTTCATGGAGTGATGTCGAAGAGCATATCTATGATATGGTGGAAAGTAACCATTTCCTTGATGCAGAAGAAGAAATAATAGCAGCTCAAGTGGATGAGGAAGAGGTGGTAACGGATATTATATATTATTTTCAAGATGCTTTTGATGTCCCTAAAGAAAGGCTGCCAGAACCATTTGATAAAAATGGGTATATTTTTCCCAACATTATGGAGACTGTACGGCAGGTTATAAAGAATCATGAAAGTGGGGCAATTCTTTTAAATCATGCAAAGCAACTCTGGAATGAATATGAAAATGGTAAAATCGATTGTCATTGGAAATATGCCTGCAAATCGGACCGTGTTGATCATCTTGAAGCGTACCTAAATGGCAGATATAAGTTTCAGCTTCCAGGTCATATTGACAAATTGGTTCCAACATTTATTCCAAACGATGCAATTGACCAGGCTATTCACTTAAAAGGAATCACAGAATCTGATGTTCTTTTCAGACGAGAATTATTTGACACGTCTGAAATGGGAAAGGACATGTCCTCTGTAGTAGAGTATTTAAAAAATAGATTTGGAATTGGAGGATATGGGTATTCTGGATTTGGAACTGATCATGCGCCGAGTAAAGGATATACAATTAAAATTGATACAAGAAATCAAATTCCTTTGGAACGAACGTTTTCATATAAAGAAATTGCAAGACGTATTTGTAATTATATTAAAGCGGATGAATTGTTTTTAGATGGAGAAAAAGAAGCATATCCGCAGTGGAAACAGGACAAGGAGGAGCGTAATGCCGCATATAATGCATTTCAGGAAGAATTAAAAAGGGCCGAGGAAAAATTGCCCCGTGAGGAAAATAGCAATTATCCATCGTATCCAATATTATCAGATAACCAACAACAGGAGTTTGCCTATGCAGTGGTAAGCGAACTTTTAAATAATTCACGCTTGTTAAACATACAGGATGAATTAAAGAAGGTGCTGTTATCAAATGATTATACGCAAAATGAAAAAGAAAATTTTGTATACCATTTTTTCAAAGAGAATAAGGATAAAACATATCATCTGAAAGGATATGATTATGTTCAGATCGGTGTTTCGTACAGTAAAAACACACGATTTTCTTCTGATGTGGTGGAATGTTATTGTTTCCCAAATAATTATATAGATTCCGAAGGATGGTATTATAGAAATAACAATCTCGAACTTTCATTTGAAGAATTTACAAACATTTGCGTTTCCGTATTTAATGAACGTCAGGCAGAAAGAAAAAAAGTTGGTGATGTTAGGGAAAATATGGAAGAACTCCTAGATACGAAAAATGAGATACCTTCTGATATAACGGAGAAAGTTCCAGATGATAAAGATTTAGACAAACAAACTCAAAAAGATGATTTGCGCCAAATTGGCGCAGAAAGTTCGGCAATGGATATATCTGAAAAAGTTACTGTAGCAATAGAATCTAGTGAAGATTATTCAGAACCTTCAATTGGGTTTGTTACATATAAGTATTCAGCTGAACGACGTGGAGTTAGGTTCCGTCTGGTAACACTTGATCCAGAGGGAGTTTTAATCCCATATCCGGAAAGAAACAGATTTTTTGTAAATGAAAAACTTATACATGAATATATTGATAATCATGCTACCGAGATAAATGTTGTCGGCTATGATGATATTGTGAATGAATCCATGAAAATGCGTATTCAAAATAATATCAAGAAATTGGAGCAGAAAAATGTAAACGGAGAAGCGGAAGGAACAGAGTTTATATATGGAGATGATTGGACACCGACGATTGGTAATAGTACTAAAAGAGGCATGGCAAATATCGAAGCAATTCAGGTTTTAAAAAGAGTGGAAACGGAACAACGTGCTGCAACTAAAGAAGAACAAACTATATTAAGCCATTATGTGGGGTGGGGCGGACTTCCTGAATGGTTTGATAGTTCGCAACAGCCTAATTATGATTCACTAAAAAATCTTTTAACAGAATCTGAGTATAAGGCTGCTCTGTCTACAGTTACGGATGCATTTTATACACCTAAAGTGGTTATCGAAGCAATTTATAAAGCCTTGGATCGCTTTGGATTTACAGGCGGAGATATATTGGAACCCTCAATGGGAATTGGTAATTTTTATAATGCAATGCCTTCCGAAATGAGAAACTGTAGCAATTTGTATGGCGTTGAGATAGATTCTGTATCTGGCCGGATTGCCAAGCTTCTTCATCCTAATTGTAATATTCAAATTTCAGGAATTGAAAATGCGCATTTAGCTTCGGACTTTTATGATTGTATTATTGGTAATGTGCCATTTGGAGAGTATAAGGTAAATGATAAAAAATTCAATAAAGAAAATTTCTTGATACATGATTATTTTTTTGCTAAGGCATTAGATCTGTGTGCGCCAGAAGGACTTATTTGCTTTATTACTTCAAAAGGCACATTGGATAAGAAAAATGGTTATGTTAGAAAATATATTTCAGAAAGAGCAGATTTTCTTGGTGCTATCAGATTGCCAAATACAACTTTTGCAGATTCTGCGAATACACAAGCTACCAGCGATATTATTTTTTTGAAAAAGAAATTATCTCCTGCGATTGAGCAACAGGAATTTGAATCTGTAGAACTTAACAGAGACAATATTCCTTTGAATAGTTATTTTGTCTCGAATCCCGATATGATGCTTGGACATATGAAAGCAGATTCAAAGAGATATGGTGCAGATCATCTTGTAACATATCTTGTACCAGATGTGGATAGTGATCTTGAAACAGATCTGAATCGTGCTGTAGAAAAATTGCCACAAAATATTTATAAGAAACCGGTTAAAGAAAAAGCGGTTGAAGTGGTTGAAAAATTTCAAAATGTTGTAGCAGCTGATCCAAATGTTAAAAACTTTACATATGTAGTAATGAATGGCGCTTTGTATATGCGTGAAAATTCTGAAATGATTTTGCAGGAGATGCCGCAAAAACAACAAAAAATAGTTATGGCTCTGTGTGAAATTAGGACAGTATTACATAATGTTATTGATATTCAGCTTTTAGAAGGTGGTGATGATGAGTTAAAAGGAGCTCAACAAGAATTAAATCGGCTATATGATGATTTCGTGAATAAATACGGATATGTTAATGATAAAGATGCAAAAAAATGTTTCTGTGACGATGTGGAATATCCATTATTGTGCGCCTTAGAAGAAAAAAAGGATGATGAATATGTAAAAGCAAAGATTTTTACGGAACGTACCATTCATCCGCAAAAAAAGAAAGAGTCGGCTGAAAATGCTTTAGAAGCACTAAACATTACCATAGCTGATTATGGTTATGTTAATATGGAAAATATATTGCGTTTATATCCTGTTTCGCTCGATAAACTATTGGAGGAATTGAAGGATGAAATATATTTAGATCCCAATAAGGCGGATTCCAATAATATATATATTGGATATGTAATAAAGGAAGAATATTTATCTGGAGATGTACGTGCAAAATTATTAGCTGCGAAAATTGCAGCAACAAATGACAAGAAGTTTGAAAAAAATGTTGTAGCACTAGAAAATGTTATTCCAAAAGATTTGGATGCATCTGAAATTGATGTCAAGATTGGAGTAAATTGGATTAACACAGAGGATTACCAACAATTTATGTACGATAAATTTGGCATAGCAGTATGGAGACAACGAGATATATATTTGGAGTATAATTCTGTTATTAATACATATTTTATTCAGGCAAAGTCAAGCTGTACATCCCCTGAAAATACAACTTCTTTTGGTACAGATCGGATGAGTGCTCTTGATATATATGAAAATCTTTTGAATATGCGGCAGATAACAGTAAGAGATCGTGTTGATACTGAAAATGGGCATACATATGTTATAAATCAACAAGCAACAATGCTTGCCAGAGCAAAAGCGGAGCTAATTAAAGAAGAATTTAAGGATTGGTTGTTTTCTGATCTTTCAAGAAGAGAAAAATATGTTCGTATATATAATGACCGATTTAATAATATTCGTTTGAGAGAATATGATGGAAGTTATCTTACTTTTCCTGGAATGAATCCGAATATACAGCTTCGGCCACACCAAAAGAATGCGGTTGCAAGAATCATAAGAGGCGGTAATACGCTGCTTGCGCACAGAGTCGGCGCTGGAAAATCTTTTGAAATGGCAGCTGCAGCAATGGAATTAAAAAGACTTGGATTGGCACATAAACCTATGATAGTTGTTCCCAATCATTTGACGGGACAGATGGCTGCGGAATTTATGCAGTTATATCCAGCTGCGAATATTTTGTTGACTACGAAAAAGGATTTTGAAAAAAGTAATCGTTTGAGGTTTATCAGCAAAATTTCTACGGGTGATTACGATGCTGTCATTATAGGTCATAGTCAATTTGAAAAAATTCCAATTTCTAGAGAGCGTCTTAGAGACAATATTGAACATGAAATTAGTGAAGTAACGAATTTTGTTTCGAGTATCAAGTATGATAACAATCAGAATTGGTCAATAAAACAGATGCAGTCCTATGAAAAACAGTTGCGTAATAAGTTGGAAATGCTTTCGAACACTGATTATAAGGATGATGTGATCTGTTTTGAGGAACTTGGTGTAGATGCACTTATGATTGATGAAGCGCATAATTACAAAAATTTGAGTTTCACAACTAAAATCGGTCGTGTAGCTGGAATTAATCCGAATGGAAGCAATAAAGCGTTTGATCTGTTTCAAAAGATACAGTATATCAATGAGTTAAGTCCAGGAAGAAATGTTGTGTTTGCTACTGGTACACCAATATCAAATACAATGTGTGAAATGTATTTGATGCAGAAATACTTGCAACCTGATCTTTTAAAGGAAAAGGGCATATATCACTTTGATGCCTGGGCAGCAAATTTTGGAGAGATAGTTACCTCTATGGAATTATCTCCAGAAGGTAAGGGATATAGAGAAAAAACCAGATTTGGAAAATTTACCAATCTTCCAGAGCTTGTTACGATGTTCCGAATGTTCGCAGATGTGAAAATGCTAGAGGATCTTCCGTATCTTGATATTCCAGAATTAGAAAATAATAAGTTTGATATTATTGAGTCCGAGCCAAATGATACGGTAAAGGATTATGTGGATTCTTTTGTCCAGCGTGCAGAAAAAATTCGTAACGGTTCAGTAGATCCGTCGGTAGATAATATGCTTAAAATATGTCATGATGCAAAACTTGTGTCTACAGATGTTCGGATGCTTGATCCAACGGCTGATCCGGATACAAATGGAAAGCTTTATAAATGTGCAGAAAAAGTGTTTGAAATATGGAATAAAACAAAAGAAAACCGTGGAACACAAGTGGTTTTTTCTGATATTGGTGTTCCAAATGGAAACAAATCTTTTAATGTGTATCAGTTTATAAAAAATGAATTGATACAAAAAGGTGTTCCAGATTATGAAATTTGTTTTGTTCATGATGCAAAAAATGATAAGGAGCGACAGGATATGTTCCAGGATGTTTGTAGTGGGGCAAAACGCATCATTTTTGGATCCACAGAAAAACTTGGTACAGGAACTAATATTCAGACTAGACTTGTTGCTTTGCACGAAATTGATGTTCCGTGGAAACCTTCCGAAGTAGAGCAACGTGAAGGACGTATATTACGTCAGGGAAATATGAATAAAGTAGTTCGCATTTTCCGATATGTTACAAAAGGAACATTTGATGCATATAATTGGTCCATTATTGAAAATAAGCAGAAGTTCATAAGCCAGGTAATGACCGGAGGTGAGGTGGCAAGATCTTGTGCTGATGTGGACGAAGCAGTTATGAATTATGCCGAGATGAAAGCTGTTGCATCAGGAAATCCTCTTATAAAAGAAAAAATGGATGTTGATGCTGATGTCAGCAAGTTACAATTATTGAAGCGTAGTTTTAACAGTAACAAATATAAGTTGGAAATGGATTTACAGAAAAGTCTACCTGAGAAACGTGATAATGTCATCATTCTTATTGATAAATTAAAAAAGGATATTGATCTTCGAAATCAGTCTGATTTATATGCTAATTTGAATATTGAGAATTTGAGAAATGACGATAATACGGAGTCATTTCCATTTAGCATGAATTTTAATGGAATCGAAATTACGGAAAGACGTAAGGCTGGTGAAATGATACAAGCAATGTTTGATAAAATTACGGTTCATGATCCTAAAGTTGATTTTGCAACATATGCGGGATTTACTGTTGGAGTGAAGAAAACGAAGGTATTTTTTGATTCTGATATAGCATTTAACATTATATTAACTGGAAATTTGGAATATACAATTGATACAATGGGTGGAACAGATATTGGAAATATTACCAGAATTCAAAATGCTGTAAAAAAGTTGGATGATAAATTGATTGAATATCAAAACAAATTGGATGAGATTGAAGCATCCATTGTATCCACGAAGAAAGAATTTGAAAAACCATTTTCAAAAGAGGAGGAATTAAAAAAATTGCTTGCAAGGCAGGCTGAGTTGAATTGCTTACTGCTGGAAAAAACAGATAAGGAAGAAAATATTGTTGAGAATGTTAGTGAATCTAACGTTTGTAATGATAACCACAGAAGAATTGCTTTGTAGGTATGAAAAGGTTGAGAGTGCTTTTAGCATTGTCAACCTTTTGAATTTATTGCATTTATTTCATAAATTATTATTTTTGTATTTGCTTTTTGCAAAATCTTTGACAAACACATAAAATCATGCTACAGTAATATTACTTGGTAATATTACTGTAGCGTATAAGGAGTAGAAGACATGGATAGCAAGAATAATTTAACTGAAATAAACTCGTCTAGTAATGATTTCCCTAAACCAGTAAAGAAGAAAAGAAGAAATTATACATCTGTAAATAATAAATTTTTTACGCCCGATTTGATTGATACACCAATTTATAATGAGGAATTAATGGACAATGTATTGGTTGGAATTGCTCAAAATATATTATCTGAAATGGAACGTCAAGGACTTACGATTAGAGGATTATCTGAATTATCGGATGTTAATTATAGTCAGCTTACTAAAATTTTTAATTGTAAAGGATATATTGGATTAAAATCTATGATAAAAATTGCCGCAGCATTGAAAATAAGCCCTGTTGAATTGTTCCCTTATGATCAAAACAAACGTAAAACAAACGGACAGAGATTTGATGAAATTACAAAAGGAATGGATTTAGCAAGTACAAATTATTTACTTGATGTTTGTGCTGGATATTCAAAAGTATATTTGAAAAATCGCAGATAAATAAGCGCGTATCTAAAATGATTAGCATTGGGAAAGAAAAGCTATTTAGAATATTAAAGTGGAGATGTGGATTTTTATGAGTAGTGATGTGATTTTTTTATTAGCAAATCTGAATGCGGTAACCTGCGAAAAATGTAAAGAACTAGGGAGTAAGAAAGGAAAAAATGAATAATGAAAATATTTGAAAGAATTAAAAGAAAATATACAAATGGAGATCCATCTTCTGCAGAAAAAACGGGAATACAGAAGAAAAGAATACCATATGGTTACACATTTTACCCGGTGTTGTGGAAGGGGGGAAAATATGCAGTTGATCTTTTATTGGGACCATATGGGTATATGTATGTTTATGCATATATTTACGAATACAGAGAAAAAAAGAGCTTTTTGAAAGGACACATAGGAAAATTTCTGTTCAATGCAGGAAAAATAAGCATGCGACATGTTGCGCCATCAGATATTCCCCTGGATCTTAATTCTGAAAAGGCACTTTCTTTGCTTTACCCGAATATCATCAGGGAAGCCTTTGCTATATATGGGGCAGATCTGCATAACCGGTCCTGGCTGATTGAAGCAGAAAAGAAAACTGCTGAGTGGGATGGGGGTATTAGTGAAGAATAACCTTATAGCTGCTCCTGTAATGGGAGAATTAAGACAGTCATTTTTTCATTAACTGGAATTATGGCTGTTTTATTTTGTCTTTATGGAATAGCTTTTTTATTAGTTATATTTTATTTTAAGCAAACAATTTTTCGTTTTATATGGTTTTTCCCTAACAATTTATAAACGAAATTGATTTATCCTTATATAAAATGAGCAGATTTGTCTGGGGGTGATGCAATGGATGACAAAGTACACCGCCTTTTTGTCGATATGGATGGTACTTTGGCGGTATTTCAGTCAGTGGACACTTTGGAAAAACTTTATGAAAAGGATTATTTCTTAAATCTTCGGCCACAAATAAATGTAATTGATGGAATACGTTTTATTATAAAAAATCATCCTGAAGTCGAAGTGTTTATACTTTCCGCAGTATTATCTGACAGTCCCTATGCAATTCCAGAAAAGAATGCATGGTTAGATAAATATCTGCCAGAAGTCGATGCTGTCCACCGACTTTATCCAAAATGTGGAGAGAGTAAAAAAGAGTTTTTAGAAAGAGAACAAGGAGGAATTGAACAAAATGATTTTTTACTTGATGATTATTCTAAAAATCTACATTCGTGGGATCCTCCGGCCAAAGGCATTAAGGTAATGAATGGCATTAATGGTAAAAATGGAACATGGGTAAAAGATAAAGTCAGTATCGAAATTGATGGGAGTAAATTTGCAGAGTGTGTTCTTTCGATTATGCAAAGGAGGACATGTGAGGAAGAAATAAATCAGTTTCATAAAGTAAAGAAAGGAGGAAGATGATGGGTAAAACAAAAGAATTAAGTGAAAAGTATCCGGAATCAGCGGTTCTTGTATTGCAGGGTGGTTTTTACCACGCAGAGGGAAAATCAGCAGAGGCTCTTGCCAGTATGACAGGATATAAGCTCCGGAAAACGAAAACTGGTGAGGTGGAATGTGGTTTTCCATTCGGGTCTCTGGATAAAATCATGAAACTTTTTGAAGAGAAGAGGGTAAATTATCTGGTTTATAGGAAAGACGAGATCATACATGAGTATTCAAAAGGGGTTGTTCTTAATGAATACTTAAAAGATGCGAATATCCCACCACCGGTTCCAAAGACTGCCAGGAATGAAAACACAGCGGATGGCGAAGAATGTTTTGAAACAAAACATGACCAGAAACCGGTTGTGCTTGTGCCGGTGACGTTCCGGTGTCCGGAAGAGCTTGCAGATAAATTAAAAGCAATATCACAGGAAAAATGGCAGACATCGTTTGATGCGATTATTACGCAGATTCTTGAAAAAGGACTGCGTGATGGCTAAGAACAGGGATTTCCGGGTTATCAAACTGGCGCAGAAACTGTGTACTGATATTGTGGAAATGCAGGGGAAAGCAGATAAAAGCTACCGTTTTACAATCTGCCAGGATATCCGGAAGAAAAGCGAAGATGTTATCCATATGGTAAGAAAGGCCAATGACCAGCCGGCAGGATGTGAAAAACGCATAGAGATGCAGGAACAGGCAGACGATTTTCTGGAGGATATTAAGGACCTGTTACCGGTTGTTGGCAAGCTGCTTAACATAGGGATAAACAGGGAGGCACAGATTGAACTATCAATTGAAAGCCTGCAACAGCCTTTGCACAACTGGATGGAGAGGGATGAAAAAACTGCTTTGTCCATGTGCGAAAAACGGCTGAATGCACAGGCATGGAAATTATATCAGGCAAAAAAGACATATGAACTCGTTAATGATTACCATAAGTCGGTAAAAACGGAAAAAACTGCAATTGCTTTGGAACAAAGTAAATCGCGGTACCGGATAGAACATGACGGTTACAGGGCACTGGTACATGAATATGACCGCCTTATGAAACGTCTTTTATCCATACAGGAAAAATTCCATAAGGACGATTCTGTGTTAGGGGAGGTGTTAAAAGAGATCGGCCAAAAGACAGGAAAAGCAGTACCGGTATTAAACGGGAAAAGTCCCGTGCCGGATGCTGTCGTTGCTGAAAAGAAAAAAGTCCAGAAAGAGGTAAACCGTAAGGTTGTGGAATCTGATAAAGAATTTTTCTCGCAGGCAATGATTTCCTATCTATGTGGTACAACGAAACAATAAAATATTGCGGAACATGGTTCGAACAGTTCGTTCGGGTCTCCCAACAACTATGCGTGGCTTGGTACTGTCAACGGTGGCAACAACGCGTGGTATGTCAACTCGAATGGCAACGTCTACAACAACAACGATCAGAACAACGACTATGTGGTCGCCCCCGCTTTGTTTTAAACAGTATTTTACGGAATACTGGTAAAAAGAAAGGTTTCCATGTTCCGGTTCCGCTGTAAAAGCGGATAAAAAGCTCCGCAAGGGGATTATCAATGGAAGAAATTTCAAAAGAAAAAAAATTGTACTTTGAGTTGTATGAACTGTATAAAAACCGTCTTAAAACCAAGCATCTTACTTTGGAGGCATTCCGATTTGAACGGGAGAGCGCAAGTCAGCTTGCCTGGGCAGCCCATAACATTGCCAAAGGGGAGTGGAAGGTAAATGGGTATTTCCCATTTAATGTTTATCATCCGAACCGGGTGATAAATGCCCCGTTCTATCAGGATCGTATAGTTGAACAATGGTTTGTTGAAAAATACATACAGCCGGTATTCAGACCAAAACTGCATAAATACAACATGGCATGCCAGTCAGGCAAGGGACCATTCCTTGCCATGGATTATGTAAAGGCTGCCATGGAAGAGATGTATTACATGTACGGTGACCAATGGTATGTATTCCAGTATGACATTGAGGGATATTTCGATAACATATCCCACAAAGCGGCAAAGAAGATAATGAAACAGATAGGGGAAGAAGGATATGCGATCTATGAAAAGATTGTAGACAGTTTCTGCATCAGGGATGGATATGCGGCGCTGGAACATCCGGAGAATCCGGATGGCTACGGATATCCGAAAGGAACACTGCCGAGCCAGTGGACCGGCATTATTTTACTGGATGCGCTTAACTGGCAGATACAGGATACCCCGGGCTGTGTATTTAACATTTCCTATATGGATGACGGGCTGGCATTTTTCCAAAGTATAGAACAGTGCCGGAAATGCCGGGAAGATACGGAACAGTTTTTAATAAAGAACGAACTTGGTATCCGGCTGCATCCAAGGAAAACTTATTATGCCCCCATATCGCGCGGGTTTACATTCTGCGGGTGGCGCTACACCATTGACCATGACAGCACGATACATGTCCGTATAAAAAACTCAAAGAAAAAAGAAATGGAAAATCGCCTGAAAGCAATATCCGAAAGCGTAAAAACCGGTAAGATGTCGCTTGCTAAGGCAAATACAATCAGGGACGGGATGTTTAAATACCTGTCCCATGGAACTGCTTCTGACAGCAGTAAACTGATCAGATATATGAAACATCAATATCCTTTCCAGTCTGTGAAACAGAAGGGAAAAAACAAAGGAGGAAAACATTATGAAAGTAAAACTGAAAGATAAGCTTTCGAGGGTGTTGTCGCTGTTGCTTGTGGTTAACATGGTTTTAGCCCTTGTGATCGCGACAGATACTTATTACTTTGATTCCGGGAATACGGCATATGCTGCCGGTACAAGTTCCACAATGGGATCTGACAATTATACTGCAAAGGCAAATATTACGATTGGATCCAGGTACAGCTTTGGTGGATATACCTGGATTGCTGCACAGGATCTTGGCAATAATACTATTGCATTGCAGTCCACCGGTGTAACCCATGGGTATTGGCCAGGGTATGCCATGGCAAAGTTTGGTGGAAATGCAAATTCATATTACAACCAGGATATTACAGGTCAGGACATAAGCGGGTTTGATGCGAAAACGCAGGCGCTTTATAATACTATCAGTTATGCCCAGTCTGGAAATTCTGGATTGTATCTTGTTTCCAATGCACAGGCTGGCTCAACCTCAAATGGCAGCTCTGGTTCCGGTTACTATTGGACGGCATTAAAAGAGGCTGCGACGAATTACAGTTCGTTCGGGTCTCCCAACAGCTATGCGTGGCTTGGTACTGTCTACGGTGGCAGCAACGCGTGGTATGTTTACTCGTATGGCAGCGTCTACTTCAACTACGGTCAGTACAGCGACTATGTGGTCGCCCCCGCTTTCAATCTAAACACATCCAAAGTGACTGTAAGTGGAAACAATATCGTAGCGTTTTCCGAATCAACTGGAATTAGTGCCACAAAATCATCTATCCAATCTATTAAAGAGGGCCAAAGCGTAAATCTTAGTTCCGTAATCAGCAACGTTACATATGCAGGTGGTACCGCAAATGGACATACGGCATCTTACACCGTAACATGCGACAAAGGAACTATAAGTGGTACGACTTACACAGCTCCGACAAATGTAACAAGCAGCAATGATAAAGTAACCTTTACAGTTATCTCTACAAGAAATGCCGGTTGGAAATCTACAGTACAGGTTAATCTTGCACCGAACGCAGCCGGAAAAATTGATGTTGTGAAAGGTGGAAATTATCCAAGTGAAATTACATCCGGGGACCAGATTGATTTCAGCAATTACCTTACCGTAAAAGCAAAAGATGCTGCCGGAAACGATGATGGAACCATTACAGATTATGATGTAACAGGAGATGGGGTATCAGGAACAGGACATGTCCTTACCGCAGGAACTGTCACGGATGCAAAAACAATCACTCTTACAGTTACCGCAAGACAGACAATTGGAACTACATCATATGATGGAAAAACGTATGGATCCGAGGATGATGAATATGCCGGAAAACTCACGATTAAGGTAAAACCGGGCACAAACGGATATACAGACCGTGACGGATATGAGGATGGAAAAGGATTCCATAAGTATGAAGATAAATCAACGGGAATTACCTGGAATTACAAATATGATGACAGTGGTAACATCCGTTTCCTTTACACAGAAGATAATGTAGAAAAGATTATCAGTAAGGGTAAAGTGCTTCTGGTACCATCATCTATTGGTGGGGTGCCGGTAGTTGGTATTGGTGGTGGACGTAAAAATGAGGATACAATCCCATTTATCCCGACATCAGGCAGCAAGTCAAACAACACATGGACAAGTATTTACATTCCGGCCAGTGTCCAGTTCGTCAATGATGAAGCATTTGCCGGGAACCAGGCATCTGCTGATATCGTGATTCCAAGCACAGTTAAGCAGATTGGTGTTGGTGCATTTAAGGGTTCAAAGCTCACATCCCTTGCAATCAACACGGACAGCGAAACGATGGAATTATTCGAAAGTGCTTTTGAAGGAATCCCGACATTAAAAGATGTAGCCATCCGTGGCAGCCATGCTATTATCGGACATTACGCATTTAAGGACGATACCGGTATTACGAGCATTGACATCCCACATGGTACATCATTCGGAAAATCCAGCCAGAACGATTCTTATGCTTTCGCAGGAACAACAGGACTCGAACTTATTAAAATCAACACTGATACTGTATACAGCAATATCTTTTCCGGAAATAAGGCATTAAAGAAAGTAATTTTCGGAGACGATGTTGATTATGTTAATTATGACTGGTCCGGAACAGCAGCAACAGAAGGAAATCAGGCAACACTTTCTTCTACCGTAGACAGATCAACTTATGTCCTTAACGCTGAGACCATTTTCAAAATGAGCAAAGTAACCGGTGGATCACCGTTCGGTTACAAAGGAAAACTTACGGTAGTAGGTAAAGACCACGATCTTAACAAGTGGGAGAATAAGTATGATAATACGAATGATCCGGTTATTGCTAAAGTAGCATACCTTGCTGACAACTATAAAACGAATTCTGATATTAACAAATATGCCAAAGGTACTGCAGATTCCATCACTATTAGCGTAGAAACCGATCCGTCTGAAAATGAAGGTGTAACATCGTCTGTTTCCAAGACACAGACCGGAATTGAAGCATACAGCACAAATATTGTCCTTACAGGGAAAAATGTGGAAAAGGATAAGGTTTCCGTATACAAAATGTTTGGAACAACCCAGAAAGATAAGTATGCAACAGAGGATTTCTATGTACTCCGTACAACAGATGCCCAGACACTTCTTAATAAGAGCGTGACTGACCAGAAAAATATAAGCGGTACAAGTGACTGGTATGCAGTTAATTCCGAAGAGGTTATGAAATGGTTTTCCGATAAGGATTCCGTAACCGCAGGTGAAGATGATCTCAAAGCCGGTACTATTGACCTTACGGTTATTGTTCTTCACAAGGACAGCAATGGAAATGTCCTTGTACATCATGAGCAGGGCAGCAACATGGATAAAGTGAGGGCATATACATATGCACTTGCTGTTCCGGTAAAGGCATACTCTGCAGAAGATGATTTCCTGGAAAACTACGGATCCTATGATACCGTAATATCCAAGATTGACGATCTGAACAAAGATGTATCCAAACTTACATCAGATCTTGATGCCAAAACAAAAGAATACGATGCCTTAAAGGAGAAGGCAGACCAGTTACAGAAGGATAAAGATAAGGCAAATGCGGATAACGCAGATCTGATACAGCAGGTAAATGACCTGAATGCCCAGATTAAGGCTAAGGATGCTGAGATTGCATCATTGAAAAAAGATCTTACTGCAACAGAAAAGAAACTTACAGACACAATCAACAGCTATGCAAAGCTGCTCGATGCTACAAAGCTGAATAAGTCCGATTATACCTATACAGTCACAAAAGAAGGGGTAACAAAATACTATGTTTTTGTAAACGGTGAAGAGGCAGAATACGATATCAATTCTTCAACGGAAGTTACTATATCCGATGGGAAGAAGGTAACGGTATATACCGGAACATTTGCAAGTGGTGATACTTTTAAATTTTACATCGCCGACGATGGGGTACATGTTGTTACCCTTGATGAAGCAGGAAAAAATGTTGAATCTGATAATGTGTCCACGGATACTGTAGCCGCAATGCAGCGAAAGATCGCGGCACAGCTTCAGGCAATGAAAGACCAGCTGACAAAACTGGAAAGTGCGCTTGATGAAATCGCCGGATCACTGGATATTGGTGACCTGGACAGCAAAACGGATGATGAAAAAGTTGAAGCCATTAAGGCCGCAATTGCTGCATTAAATAAGAAGGTATCCGATCTGGAGCAGACGGTAGCATCCAAGGATAAACTTATTGAATCCCTGAAAGAGCAGAATGGACAGCAGGCAGCCACGATTGAACAGGCAAATGCAACGATTAAGAAATTGAATGAGCAGATCACTGCAGTCAATGGTAAGTTGCAGGAAACACAGAAAGCACTTGACACTGCAAATAAAAACCTTGACACTGCAACAGGAAACCTTTCCGATGCACAGCAGCAGATCACAACAATTTCCGGAAATCTTCAGAAAACAGAGAATGATCTTGCTACAGCACAGGAAGCACTTGCAGAGAAACAGACCGATCTTGATGCGGCAAATGCACTGATCGAATCTACAAATGCAGCATTGGCAAAGGCGCAGGGAGATTTAACATCTGCACGAAGTGATCTTGCAAATGTCCAGAAAACATTATTTGACACACAGGCAGAACTTGAAGCCACGAAGACAGCACTGAATACTGCCAATACATCACTGGCAGGGGCACAGCAGGAGATTACATCACTCAATGCAGAAGTTGAAAACCTTAGAAACACAATTGCCGGTTACCAATCTGTATTAAACAGCATTAAAAAGGCACTTGGTCTTACCGATGCAGCTGACAATGCAGAGATCCTTGCATCCATTTCGGATCTGGATACAAGACTGGGTGCATTGGATGAAAAAATAGCATCCCTTGCAGCAATGCTTGGCATTGACACAGCCGGAAAATCTGACAGTGATCTTATGGACGAGATTATCAGTAAAGTGACAGATCTTACCAAAGATTATGATACCGTAACAAAAAATTATAACAAGATTGTCAAGAAGATCTACGGAGCAGATGATACAGTAGATGTATCTAACAAATCCGTTGATGAAGTTTTGGCAGCAATTGATTCCCTGTCCGGAGATACATCTGCGATTGCAAAGCAGCTGCAGGAAGCTATTACCGGAGAAAAGGTATCTGACAGTGATGTAAAACAGCTTACAGAGTTGCTTGACCAGGTTAAGACCATGAAGAGTGATCTTGACGAGAAGAGTGATTTGCTGAACCAGATCATGCAGGCACTTGGGATCACAGATTCGGCACAGATTATCCAGACGATTGTAAACCTTAAAACACAGGTTGCATCCCTGGAAAAGGAAAATGCAGAATTAAAGGCCGGCGGGGTAACAACCGGAAATACCGGAAAAGGATATACCAAAGATACTGAGGTAAACAGATCATCCGCAAGCTATACAAGTGGATACAATGCAGGATATGCAAAGGCAGCACAGGACAATGCAGCTGGATCTCTTGCAACGCAGATTACATCATTAACCAATAGCAATAGCGCACTTACTAAGGAAAACGCTTCGTTAAAAGCAGAAAATGAAACTTTGTCAAATGGCATTGATAATCTTTATGATCAGGTTACAAATGCAGATGTTTCAATGTTATCTTCTACTGGATCAAATACCGGATCTGGTAAAATTCAAAGAATTGGTAATGCAATCAGTAATTTGATCAGTGATAACCAGAAGGCTTCATCTAAATATAAGAATTTGCAGAGTGAAAATAAGAAGCTGAAGAATAGTAATGAAAGTCTTTCTGCTAAGATTAAAACTTTGACTGAAACAAATAGTAAATTGTCTGTTTCAGAAAAAACCTTAAAATCTCAGGTTTCTTCGTTAAAAAATCGAGTAAATAATGTGAAAGAAGCTTCTTCAACTGCTCCTTCAAATGTTAATCGATACAATAGCGTAAGCAACAATAATGCTGGCTCAACATCAAATACTGCTAGTGTTAAGCCGTCAAATAGAACAAGTGAGGGAAACATTGGAACAGTATCGAATCAATCAAACGGAACAGAAGAAAAATCTTCTGATACGGGTAATACAGCTAAAAAGAAAAATAAAAAATCAAATGCTAATGATACTATAGAAAGTGAGAATATTACTCGAAATGCTACTTTAGATGCCAGTGTTGGAACAGAGAGACAGCTTGGAGAGGTTCTTGAGACTATGCTCCCGACAACAACAACGCAAGCTGAAAATCAGCAGGCAACGGTTTCATTAAATGAAATTGATGATAGTAAGGTTGTTGATATAACCACAAATGCCAAGGATACGAATAATGTAACTGATGAACAGAAAAATAATGCATTAAAAATTGTAAATTGGTATATGAATAATTTGGAAGAACTTGGAAACCTTGGTTCGCCTGAAGTAAAAGAAGCTGCAACAAATTCTACAAAGTCTGTAACTTTTGATATGCTTGCATCTTTCGATGTCACTCCAAGTGATGAACAACAGAATGCAATTGATAATCAGCAGAATGTTAATCTTACGGTTTCTTCACCTGATATTGAAGATGGTGCATTATATCTTGTTATTCATGAGAGTGATTTGAGACCAAATACTTTTGATGTACTTTTGACACAAGCTTTTGGTAATGAGATTGATATTAACGTGCCAGATCTTTCACCGGTAACACTTACCAAGATTACAGTGGGTGATTCAGATGTCATTAGTTCATCATCAACGCAACTTTCAACAGAGGAAACACCACAGGAAGTTACAAATAATGGTAAAAATAATTCTGGATTTAAAATTGTTATGTATATCTTAATTGTAGTAGCTCTTGGAGGTGCCGCTGCACTGCTTATCATTGCAAAGAGAAGAAAAGACGGAGTATCAAGAAAGTAATACAAATTGTTAAAAAGTTAGTCAGGGAAGGAAAGATAACCTTCCCTGATTTTCTTTTTTCACAACTTTTCAAAAAAGTTTTATCATTTACAACACAAAATCATTTTTTTAATATGCTATATTGGTTTATACAAAATGACATGGAGGAATTGAAAATGAAGCTTAAATTTAAAAAATTCGAAATTTTTATTTGTATCTTGAATGTTATATTGATACTTTTTATGTTTGTATATTTGTTTCATGCTTTTATAGGCAGGAAAGAAGTACCAGCATCAAATGCTGCGTCAACAAATACGGAGTTTTCTTTTAATGAAGCAGATGATGCATTGACTAACGTATATGTTACATTAATTAAAGGAACGAACGTATCTATTGGTAAAGGGAAAAAGTTACATTTTGGTACAGATGGAGATTTTGAAGGATTTTTTGACGAGAAAGAAATTAATGTAAATGGGTATCAGTATGAAGTGATCGGAGTCAAAGACAACGCGGATCAGGATGGTGCGGTTGCCATTGTAAATGTTTATAACAAAGATAAAACCAAGTATGTTCAATATAAACTGGTATATGGCGGAACAGAGGAAAATCCGGAATTACTTTTAATGTATCCCAAAACTGGAAAAACATATGAAATCAGTATTGCATAAAGCCAAAGATTAGATTCTTGATGAAGAATGGGAAAAAATTAAGATTAAAGAAAGAGAGTCTTTGATGTTGACATACACAATATAAAATGCTACACTTTATCCGAGGTGAACATATGACAGGATATGAATATATTAAACAAAAACGAATAGAAAAAGGGTATACTATTCGCCAGTTTGGTAAAGTAGTAAACATTACTCCTCGAATGATTTCTTATTATGAAGCAGGGGAAAAGCCGATAGAACATATCTCTTTAAATAAAATGAACAAAATGTTTGATGTTTTAGAAATTGATATTGAAGATTTTTTTGATTGTTATTATCCATATAAGCATGATATAGATTTGCAGATTGTAAAATGGAGATGTGATAATCCCTTAGAATGCGATTTCCAAATTGTAAAGAAAAAAATTTATGCACGATTAGCACAAATTAAGAGCCGAGGGACGATTGAGGAAAGTAAATTGAAGCAGATTTATGATATGTATGATGATTTTTTCTGTAATGAACAAAGAAAATTTTTTTCTATTTCTACGGAGGAGTATAATAAATTTGTAAATCCAATACTTTATCAGATTAAATTGAATATGAGTGGAGGTTTACCAGAAAATGATATTTCCCGCAGTATAATGATTGCATTTTATCAATCGGGTTATAAAATAAAAGATGTATCAAAAATATGCGGAATTGCCTCACAAAATTTGAATTATTACATAAATGGCAAATATGATTATGGTTCTCTTCATGTTGATACTGCATTAAAATTATGCTATTTGCTTAAGTTGGATTTTAAAATATTGTTTGAAAGTTGTGAAAAAAGCAATTAAATATTTGTTTTTTTTCCTCATATGAAACAAAAAGCACCCTTTTCCAAGGTATTATTATTTTATCGTTGGAAGGAGGTGCTTTTTTGAGTGAAACTATGATGGAAAAATTTAATATGTCATATGAACGTTACATGATGTTTTTTGGATACAAAAATCAGTTTGGAATTTTTCATCCTGAAGATGGAGCTTCGGATTTTTCAAACAGCTGTCAGTATAATTTGATATATGTATCTGATTATAATAGTGACACACCAAGCGATGTGCTTAAGGATATTTCTTTTTTGATTAGAGCTGGAAAAATTGACTTGAAGGTCAATGATGTTGTTAGTGTTAAGATGAACGGATTTACATCAAGTTATCGTTTCTGCGGTTTATTACAAAAAGAGAATGATTTTATTTTGGCTCCTGATTTTCTTGTAAGGGAAAGAGAATATTATATTAAACAGATTCATGAAAATAATATGGTGCTAAGTGTTCTTGATGCGAAAATTCTGCCAATGAATGAGTTAGATTTTGAAAAAAATAGAATTTATTGTATTGACAAGGAAACATATTCCTTATCTAGCAGATCTGGTAGTGTTATTTCAAATTATTCATTGTTAATGCTTAGAAATGATGTGATTACAAATGTGAATCCAAGCGGTAGACCTTTTGTCATGATAGCAAATGCATTGTACTTTTTTATGCGAAAAATGGAAAAGGATAAAGAAACATTATTATTGTTGGATAGACATGAATTTGAATTAATACGTGATTTTAACGATTTGAACAATGTAGAATTGGTCATATAGACAGGCACTGAGTATGGATAAGGACAGTATGAAAAAGATTATGTTCATAATTACAATGATTGATATTTTTATTATAATAGTGTTTTTGAAAGTTTTATCAATTAACGATGCTTCTATAAGCAAGAACAGCAGCAAAGGTGTAGAACGCAAAATGTCAATAGTAAAGGAATCATCTCAGATAGATCAGGTTATAACAAGTAGTCAAGTGGTAAGAATGGAAAATGATTTCCAAGGAACTATGGAGGACAATGTCCTCGATCTATATAGAAAAAGAGTTGTTGGAATTTGGCATATTTCACGAGGAATGACGTTTAAATTTACAGAAGATGGTTCTTATAGTGGATTTTTTGACAATACATTGAATGATGTTAGCAATTATACATATCAATGTGCAATTGATGAAGAAGGAAATCCTATTCTTCATATATACAATGAAGAAAAAACAGCTATGGTATCGTATTATTTAAGCTTAAATGATGTAAATAATGTTGTTTTACATTTTGAAGCAGCGGATATTGACATAGAACTAAAAAAGGAGAAGCAATGAGAGTGACAATGGATGAAGTAAATGAGGTAATTAAAAACTATTATGAAAAAATGCATCCGGATTTTATATTAACAAAACGCATTGTGGATAATTTGGAGCCGATTGTATATAAGGGATTGATCAAAACTCCAGATGACATGAAGATAGATCAAGCATTATCTTCTGTATATAGCTTCTTGGAAAAAGAAAACATTTTGAATTTTATTACAACACGTCAACCATGTGTTTTGCCTATTTCGGATGAAGTAATTGGATCTATTGAATCTTATTTTGCAACCATGTTACCTAATATGAAAATTTGTCATATTTATAGGAAATCTAATCATCCGGATGACCAATATCTTTATATGGTGACAGCGGCTAAAGATGATGGAACATATGCCTGTTGGAGTTCCTGGAATGCAGTTACAGAATCTCTTAATCATGGACATTATAATCTTGAATCGGAACAAGTGGGGATTACTATATTAAATGGGTTATTTAATGATATCTCGGACGAACCAGAAAAATATGGAATGAATACTTGTGAGTATGCAGAAAACCAAATACAAGTGGATAATGAAGAACAGCAAAAGCATGTTGAGGCAGCACAGGAGGCTCAGAATGAAAGTGATTTGTTGTTAGTTAATAGACATAGAGGAAGATAATATGGAAAAAGAGTGTAATCAAATTATAGATAATGTTTGTGAATACATTTGTTATGAGTGGTCAACTGACAAAATAAATACATGTGATGATTTCAAAAGAATTGCTTTAGAGCTTAAGGAAATCTATGCAAAAGAAAATGAACTAAAAACAAGCAGACATAAAGGACGGTAATATGAGAAAAAAAATAACTGTATCTGTTGCTGAGGATAGATGCTTTTTTCATGTTTTTGGAGATTCATATAAATATTTTGATTTACAATATCTTCAAATAAATCATCCAGATCTAAGAGATTATTGTGAAAAAAACAAATTGGAACTACAAAGAGAATTTTTAAAACAAAAGGAACTGATGGAAAACTCAGATTGAGGGGGAAGATGGATTTCGCAATGAAGAAACAGAATTTTAGTAACCAGATAATTGATATTATGAAAAGATTGGATTCAATGACATATAATCATTCGGTACGTGTTATGATGATCTCGGCAGAAATAGAAGAATATTTAGGCATGACAGATCATCAGTTAATGTATGCGTCTATACTTCATGATATAGGAAAAATATATATTCCTTTTAATATTCTTGATAAAAATACTCGGTTAACGAAACTAGAAAGGCAAATCATTGATTTACATCCTTATATAGGATATTCTATATTGTCTGAATTAGGGGTAGATGAAGATATATGCAGGATCATTTTGTATCATCATGGACCGCAACCGTTAACAATTCAGGATGTTGGACACTATGATAAAGATAGTATATATGCAAAAGCTCTTATGTTACATTCAATTGATGCGTTTGAAGCACTTACTTCGGATCGACCGTATCATAGAGGGGTAACATCCAAAGAGGCGGTCAAAATTTTAACGAGAGGTGATAAATATGATAAAAAAGTCTTAGAATATATCACTGGAGTTGCAAGTAAAGAGGAAACGGGAGAAAGTGCAGTTCATCGTATGTGCCAAGAGGATAATAGGTTTGAATTCGTGAAAAAAATAATAATGGGAATGGAATAGCAATGAAGAAAATGAAATTATATTGTATTGGTATGATAATAGTGGGAGTATTTTTTTCCTTATTAATTGTACGTGTTATTTATTTTAATGATGCACGAAGAAAGTATAATTACACAACTTCTGGAGATCAGATTAGGGCAACGGATTTTGATAATATATCAGAAATAAAATAATTGACAAAACGAATACAAAATGCTACTATTTATGTAGAAACCTATAATTTGAGTAAGGGTTAGGGAGGAAATATATGGGTGATGTATACAAAGAAAATTTTTATACGGATGAGATGATCGCTACTATGGGTGGAGTGGCAAATGTTGATCGCTTTGTTAAATGCCAAAAAAAATTGGATCGTAGAACTAATACTAAGAATTTTCTTAGAAGAATGATCGTCTCTGTTATTAAATTAGTACTTATTTGTGGTATCATAGTCTTGCTTTTTAAAATTTTTATCTGATTTAAATATAGGTGATGCGATGGAATATAATAAAGAAGAATTTGAAAAACAATATCGAATGATTTATGAATCTCTTATAAAAGAAAATGTATCTCTGGGAAAGAGGTGCGTAATCTTTTTGGGGGGTCAACCAGGATCAGGAAAGTCAACCTTCGTAGAACAAGATGATGTGTTTCTTCATTATATTAGAATTAATGGAGATGAATACAGAAAATTTCATCCGCATTATAAAGATATTGTTACTTACGATATTGATAATATGCCAGAACGTACACAGAGTTTTGTAAACGAATGTGTTGAACGTCTTATTATGGATTTATCAAATGCCGGCTATAATCTTATTATAGAAGGTACACTGAGAAATCCGGAAATAACTATTTCCACATGCAATATGCTAAAAGAAAAAGGATACAGAGCAGACTTGTATGTTATGGCAGTTGATGCTGCTACCTCTTGGGAATCTACTATAAACAGGGCAAAACTGTCACGAGAAGTTGGCAGTATTCCACGATTGGTTCCTATTGATAAGTACAATTTTATTGTAAATCATTTTGTGGAAAATGTAGATATAATAGAGAAATCGTCTTGTTTTGATGGTATACATGTAGTTGATCGCAATAGTAAAGAATTGTATCCATGTTCTTCAAAAACTGCAGCAGAGGTTTTAAAAGAACATATAGGCATTGAAAAATGGAATTCTAAGTTTGAGGAAACAGCGGATGCTTTTATTGATACAAAAATGGAAGTACTGCAATCTCAAAGACATAGAAGAGGACGGTAATATGTATAGTAATTATATTTTTCATGTTCATACTAGAAGGTGTAAACATGCGTCTGATGAAAATGATGAAGAGTATATTCGCAGAGCATTACAACTTGGCGCAAATGAAATAGTATATACTGATCATGCTCCTTTTCCAGGAGATCCATTTACAAATAGAATGGATTATGGGGAGCTAGAAGAGTATATTGATTCTATACATGCATTGAAAAAAAAGTATCGGGGAAAAATTGAGGTACATGTTGGACTTGAAATTGAATATTTGCCGTCTTATATCAATTATTATAAAGATTTGAAAAATAACAGTTCAATAGATCTTCTTATGATTGGTCAGCATCATTATGAAGTGAGAAAGAATATTTATAGTTATATGCTGGATAATAAAACAATGGAACATATAGGAATAGTCAATGCTATGTTGCAAGGGATGGATACAGGCCTATTTGATGTGATTGCACATCCTGATCGGGCATTTCGTAGAGTTAAGGAGTGGACCTCGGAACTTACAGATCTATCAAATAAGATTATTCAGAAAGCAATGGATCATAATATTGGAATTGAAAAAAATTATCGATCCATGCGGCAAGAAAATCAATTTAGAGAAGAATTTTGGAAGTTAGTACCGAATAATGCAAGAATTGTTTATGGATGTGATGCACATAGAACAAATGAACTTGTTTTATCACAAGATATGCTACATGAACGAATTTATTCAATTAGAGGGTATAGGAGGTAGAGCACATGAAGAAATTAAATGAATTAGAAGATACTTTAGAAAGTCAAGAGAAGAAAGAACTTATATTTGAACTTGGTTATAAAATTATACCACTTGCGCTTTTGCTTATTATCACATTTGTTTGTGGTATTGTTAAAGCATATATGTAATTTATATTCAGATAGTGAATGTAAATTAGTTTGTAATGAGGTAACAATAATCCAGGGGGATGATGTGATGCGCATACATTAAAATGGATTTTTGAAATCGAGAATATCTAACATATCACATCCAAGCGAAGAAGCAAGTCGGTATACAATATCTACTCTGCATCGATTGATATTACGTCGACCTTGTTCTAGGTTACCAATGGTTTTAACGGGCACTCCAGATAGAGTGGCAAGTTCTTTTTGAGATATGCCAGCTCGAATTCGTGCAAGTTTTAGTGAATTACAATTATAAGAAGTAGGTACTTTTGACATATGAATAACCTCAAAATAAATAATTTAGTGAATTCACACCTATATGGATCGATAGTCAAGATTATCAATTATGGTGTGGATCATATGATTTATATTTCGTGTAAGCCGACGAGTCTGGCGCGGGATCTGGAGGTGCTGCTGGCGCGGGGGTATGTCGTGGATAAGGTGCAGTGCGTGGATATGTTTCCAAATACGGTGCATGTGGAGACGGTTGTTCTTTTGTCCCAACAAAAACCAGATGACACGATAGAGATCGACTTAGACCTGGACGAGCTGGATGCCACCAGTG
>ENA-ORSA01000230-ORSA01000230.1-human-gut-metagenome-genome-assembly--contig:-NODE-230-length-67692-cov-9.723376_pt1 | contig 67692 bp, 70 predicted proteins | sample MGYA00242179_ERZ509142 | MGnify/ENA primary metagenome ERZ509142 (study PRJEB26280, sample SAMEA2338659) | human gut metagenome | biome: human gut; feature: human-associated habitat; material: faeces... | reverse complement strand
TTGACCACAAGATTTCTTTGGTCAGCTGTGTAGTATATACTTTAACCCGATTGGTCATTCCAATATGAATTTAACTAATCTTTCTTCTTAATCTCCTTTCCTTTATTCAGTTTTCAGGGTGTTTGAAAGAACACAGAGATGCACCATTAGCTCAGTTGGTAGAGCACCTGACTCTTAATCAGGGTGTCCCGGGTTCGAGCCCCTGATGGTGCACCAAGAGAAGTTGCAGGGGCTAATGAGAGCAAAGACCATTAGCCTTTGTGACGAAAGACAAGGCTCGTTGGTCAAGCGGTTAAGACTCCGGCCTCTCACGCCGGCAACGCGGGTTCGATTCCCGCACGAGTCACCAAAAGGTAAAAAAGCTGAAAGGCTTTTAAATACAAAAGAATAGTTGGTGTTGATGACGCTGAGGGTCCACCTGTTCCCATACCGAACACAGAAGTTAAGCTCAGTGGTGCCGAAAATACTTGGCTGGTGACGGCCTGGGAAGATAGGGAGATGCCAACACAAAGCATACACCCAAACGGGTGTTTTGCTATATATTCCTCCATAGCTCAGTCGGTAGAGCGCATGACTGTTAATCATGATGTCACTGGTTCGAGCCCAGTTGGGGGAGCCACGAAGGTTCGTAGAGCAATCTACGAACCTTTTTCCATATAATAATAAATTAGGAGTGATTAGAATGGCATATATGACTGATAATGAGTTTCAGAATTTGATGGATGAAGTATTAAGGATTGTAAAGGAATCTGAAAGTAAAGATGAAGCTGTCGAGAAATTACAAGGTTTAATCGAAAATAAGAATTCTATATTTTGAGGTAATCAATGTCGAGAAAAAATCATATAAAATTTGGTGGTATGCTTATCAGAACCGATAAGCAATTCAGACATCTGAAGAACTCACAGAAAGAAAAAATTAGTAATTGGCTTTATGATGAATACAAGAATGCTTACGATAAAATTGGACAAGCACCTGATTCAAGAAGAAATGAAAAATAGTTTCTGCTGTTTATGAAAAAATTGAAGAGTGCGGTATTTGGATTCCTTATTATGAGGTTGAAAAATATTATTGCAGTAAAAAGAATAAGTATCGCAAACGGTATGAAAATGCAAATCTATCTGCTACTGATTGATAAAACTTAATAATTTATGACAGAGTCAATTTTATAGAAATATAAAGTTGGCTCTTTTTTTACTTTATAGGAAATTGCTCGAAAGCAACCGGGAACAGAAGTGAAAAATTATATGATGCTGTCTGCTCGGACAAGTGCAGCCCACCGGCTGCTTTTTTATTTGGCAATCGTTTTAATTTTTTTGATTAGAACGGTTGCCTTTTTTATTTACAAAAAATTGAAAGGAATGATTTTAAATGTATTTTACCGACACGCCCGAACTCAGGAAGTTTGAAAGAGAGATGCGTCAGAAACCTAATTTTGAAAGGCGCAATGATGAGTGTGATGAAAATGAAATCGCACATTTCTCTGACAACAAAAAACTTAACACAGACAGAAATAAGAAAGAGGTTGGTTGATTTTATGACATTAAAAATAAGAAGTCCCACTCAAAAAACAATGCAATTAAACAACTTAACTTTAGGAGATGTATAACTTGAACGAATATGAAAGACAGCGCAGAATCGCTGAAAGCACAAAGAAATTGTATCCGCCGGGTACAAGAATTGAGCTTATATCTATGAATGACCCTTATGCACCTGTGCCGTCTGGCACAAGAGGAACGGTTAAATTTGTTGATTCGTTGGGTACGATATTTCCCGAGTGGGACAATGGCCGAACACTCGGTGTAGTTCCCGGTGAGGACTCATTCAGAAAGCTTACGCAGGAAGAAATAGAAGCAGAAAATCAATCCGAATTAGAAGATGAAGCTCCTGATGATGACAACGGAATGACAATGGGAATGTGAGGTGTTTTTTAATCTATAAATCTTCGGTGAGCTGAAGATTTATGACCATCAGATATTTTGATATGTTTGCAGGTATTGGCGGTTTCCGTTCCGGACTTGAAGCCATAGGCGGCTTTGAGTGCGTCGGATACTGTGAAATCGATAAGTATGCAAAGCATGCATATGAAGCAATGTACGATACAGGAGGTGAACTTTACTTTGATGACGCAAGAAAAATCGTACCCGAACAGTTACCCGATTTCGACCTTCTCGTTGGAGGATTTCCCTGACAGTCCTTCTCAATCGCAGGAGCGAGAAAAGGATTTGATGATATAAGAGGAACGCTGTTTTTCAAGATTGCTCGAATTGCTGCCGTTAAAAAACCTAAGTATCTCTTCATCGAAAATGTTCCCGGTCTGCTTAACCACGACGAAGGCAGGACATTTGAAACAATCCTCCGTACGGGGTCCCCGAAAAGCTGTAAGCTTTTTGGGGAGAGGAGGCACAGCATAGCGAACGAGCTTTTGACCGCTTGCGGTCGAAACGAGTAAGCGGAGCTTGTGCCGACGAGGGGTATGATGTATACTGGCAGGTACTTAACAGCAAAAATTTCGGAGTTCCACAGTCACGAAATCGAGTGTTCATTATCGGATATCTTAGAGGACAATGTGCCGGAGAAGTACTATCTTTCACGCAATAAGCGGAAAAGCTCTTATAAAAAGAAAAGCCAACGCAAGGTGAGCGGATCTACTCATCTAAAGGACTAAGCTGTACGCTGACAAGCGGTTCGGGTGGTTTCGGCGGTCATAGCGGACTGTATCTTATTGAAGATACTGAAAATTTCGGCTTGCTGATAAAAGCTAAGACCAAAGACGGTTATCAGGTTGCATATCCCGGCGACAGTATTGATACTGCATTTTCGGGAGAAAATTCAAGGCGTGGCAGAGTCGGCAATCAGATAGCGCATACTCTGACAACCTCAGCAACGCAGGCTGTATTCTATCTTTTACCTGAAAGGGAAAATGATAGAATTAGCCATCGACCGTTGACACAAAGTCTCAAACTGGTCGGGCGAAATGAATCTAATGAAATGGACACTCGTGTCCATTTCATCGACCTGAACCCCGATCCGAAACTGACAGAAATTGCAAGGTGCATAACTGCAAGACAAGATTCGGGAATCAGTAACCGCAAGGCTGAGCATTCGGGAGTTTTTGTTGAAAGCACAGATTTTACAGATGATGAAAAATTCGCAGTTGTTTTTGTCGAACCAAACGGAGAAGTCCATATCGGCAGAATAAGAAAGCTTACTCCGAGGGAGTGCTGTAGATTACAAAGCTTTACGGACGATCAGTTCGACAAGGCAAAGGTGACTGGGCTATCTGACAGCAGACTTTACAAGATGGCAGGAAATGCTGTTACGGTAAATGTGATATCTGAAATTGGAAAGATTATTAAGAATGTAAACGATAAAAATTAAATAACAACAACTGATATCAATCGTTCCGAACGACTGATATTGGTTTTCATATATACAGCCGTTGGTTAGATTTTAAATTTAATCAACGGCTTTTTGTCGTTTCAGGGGCGATTGGTATTAAAAAATTTTGGCGAGAAATTTTGGCGAGATGAGAGTTATAACTCCCCACTGCTGACAATGTTTCCTCTATCGTAATGTTATGCGGTGGGGAATTGCCAACGGCGGCTCGCCGTAAGGAAGTGAGAATATCAAAACCCCTGTAAGTTGGATGGGTAACAAAACCTCCATACTTCATATTTTGTACGCTCTGTTTCCTCTGAATTACGAAAGGTATATTGAACCGTTCGGAGGTTCGGGAGCTGTACTTTTAGGCAAGGAAAAACCTGATAAATTTGAAGTGTATAACGATTACAACCACAATCTTGTAAACCTCTTTCGCTGTATGCGTGACAGACCTTTGGCTTTCATAAAAGAGTTGGGATTCTACCCTCTAAATTCAAGGGATGATTTTAATGCAATCAGGGATTTCTTCAGACAGGAGAAGTTTGAGGATAAGTACCTTGATGAAGAATTGGAACTGACGAAGATTATCCTGCCTGACTTGAAAGCAGAAGAAATCATAGAGCTATATGTCAGAATGAAACAGGACTACGATTTGCGCAGAGCCGTAATGTTTCTTAAACTCTTACGATACAGTTATTCAAGTGGCGGAAAATCATTTGCCTGTCAGCCTTTTTCAGTAGTGAGCCTTTTTCAACTGATAGAACAAGTTGGTAAAAGACTTGAAAATACGGTAATCGAAAGTCAGGATTTTGAGGTTTTAATCAAGCATTATGACCGAGATAATGCCTTTTTCTACTGCGATCCGCCTTATTTTTCAAGCGAGTATGTTTATCAGTGCGGTTTCACTTGGGATGACCATCAGAGGCTGAAAAACGCACTTGCAAAAGCAAAAGGCAAATGGCTTGTGTCATACAATGATTGTGAGGAAATACGCAATTTGTACGACGGCTGTTCTTTCTTTGATTTCACAAGGTTACACAATATGAAACAGCGAATCAATGCAGGTGAACAATTCCCCAAACTGCTAATCAGCAACTACGATATGTATGAAAGGCAGAGAAATAAACCGTTGCAGTTGAGCCTGCTTGACTTAACCACCGAACAACAAATTTTGAAGGAGTGTATTATTAACCATGGGAAATAGAGTATATGTAAGTATACCGCTTGACGCACTTATTGTATCAGGAATCACATCTGACTGTGCTGTGCAGATTTCAGCTGTGAACGGAGCAATTCTGATTGAGAGGTGCGATGATGATTGCGAAAATTTTGATGATGAGTGTAATTGTAGCGACTGCCTCTGCGATGAGTGCAGATCAGAGCTTGCGGAAAGCGAGGACGAGTAGTGCTTAAAATATACAGAGTTCTCGGTAAAAAAGGAAGAATTACAATCCCTTTTGTAATCCGTCAGCGAATCGGATTCAAATACAACGATGTTTTATCATTCACACAGCAGGATGATGGCTCGGTTGTTGTCAGGAGAGAAAAAATCTGCGATAACTGTAATGAATTTGCTGAAGAATTCGAGGAAAATTTCACACTTGAAGATGTCATTGACAGCCTGTCCGAGGAAGAACAGAGAGATGCACTTATTCACCTTTCTCTGTTGTGGGCAGAAAAGCTGAAATACTAAATCGGAGGTAAATTCATATGGCACAGAATACAAATTTCAAAGGAAACAAAAACAACAATCAGAAAAAGAAACTGCCGTATATCAAGGTAAGGATTGATAAGCTCGTTGATGTAGATGATTGCAACACAAAGGCGTTTGCAAGCGTTACTGTCGGCGGTGCTGTGGCTATTCACGGAATCAGAGTGATGAACTCAAGAAAAGGACTGTTTGTTGCAATGCCTGCAAGTAACTATGTTGACGAAAACGGCGAAACGAAGTTCAGCGAGATTGCTCACCTGATTTCCAAAGAAGTCAGAGATTTACTCAACAGCAAGGTTATGGAAGCGTATCATCAGGCACTTGATGAACAGCAGAGCGAAGATGAATCCGAGAATATGTCGGAAGATGAATCGGAATGCTTTACGCAGAGTATGTGATTTTGCCTTGACTTTTACTCTAGACTTATGTATAATATCTTTCAATTTGAATGGTAATTTTGGGAGATAAATAAAATGAAAGTTTTAGTAATGAATTGTAGTCCAGTAAGAAATGGCGCAACTGCTGAAATAGTAAATATTGTTTCAGATTGTTTGAAAGAAAAATATGATGTCAGAAGTATTTGTAATGATGATTTTGATATAAGTTTTTGTAAAGGGTGTAGAAATTGTCATAATACAGCTAAATGTATTCAAGATGATGATGTAGTCAAAATAATTCAACAGTATGAATGGGCAGATATTATTATATCGGTGTCTCCTTCATATTGGGCTGACATTCCGGGACAATTTAAGGCTTTTATTGATAGGTGCACACCTTGGTGTAACACTCATGACCCTCATGCTACCATAAGTAGCGGAAAGAAAGGATATTCAATAGCTTTAAGAACTGGTCCAAGTATGAGAGAATGTAGCCGAGTTATTGAAAGCATCGAACACTTCTATGGACATTTGGAGATTGAGTGTTGCGATAGTTTAGGCTTGTGTTCAGTAGAGTATAAGGAGGCAGTGGAACAAAGAAAGAATGAAATTATAAAGTTTTGCGATAAAATTTAAGAATATGCTCTGGACATTTCTAATTCTTTGGATATACTTGTTGCTGAAAGGACGGCGATAGTATGAAAAAGAAAATCGCAATAATGCTGACATTGATTTTAGCAACAGGAACATTCACAGCTTGTACGGCAGAAGAAAAAATGTATAACAGTTCTTTATCACCCACGGTTTCAACTTCCGTGGGTGTTTCTGCATCTGCGGAAAGTTCTGAAATGGCAACAACCGAAACAACAACCAACACCGAAAAAACCACAGTTTCAAAAGAAACAGAGCCTTCGGGACAGAATACCAAAACAGAAGAAAAAGCCGACAGTGGGCAACATTCGGCGGTTGTTTCGGCAACGAATCCGATTCAAAAAACACAAACAGAAGTTCAGAACAACAGCAGGAATACAGTAAATAGCAATAAGCAAAAATCGGAATCGAATGCTAAAAAAGAAACTGAAAATTCTACTCAAAAGCCTGCTGAAAAGCCAACGCAAAAGCCTGTGCAGAAGCCTACGGAAAAGCCAACACAGAAATCTGCGCAAAAGCCTACGCAACCGCCTACCAAAGCAAAAACGGTTGATGTTCAGTATGCGGTGAGTGCCTGCATAGCCTACGGTCAGCAGCTTGGAATGAAATACGATTCCTCACTGAACACAGGCAACGCAAGCTGCTTCTCGCCCACAAACACATCATACTATGACAGCACTTCAGAACTGACTTCAAACCTTAAAAGTGATGTTGAGTATGTAGCTTACTACTACCAAAGCAGTGGCATAGCTCCAAGAGACCTATCATTCAATGTAATCGCAGAAAACAACAAAATATATGTAGTCTACTGTTGAGAAAACGATTAAGCAAAGCACTCACTTCATTGTGGGTGCTTATTTTTATGAAAGGAAAATGACAATGAAAATCAATAATATTACACTCTCGGATCTCCGCCGTATGAACGGTAAGGAAGGACTCATCTTGCAGGGGTGTGGCGGTGAAACACAGGAATGGGTGGACGGCATCAATAAAATGCTCACGGACAAAGGAATACTTCTTGACAACACAAAGTTTGAGAATGTTTCGGTGTTCAAGAGTGACGGTGTTACCTGTATTCTCTATCCCTTTGAAAATGTCCACCTTGACATCGGCAAGCTTGCAATGTGGCGGTTGCAGTCATACACAGCCTTTGCAGGGATGTGGCTGTCCGATTATGTGGACAACAGGCTCAGTGGCTTTGAACCTGAGCAGAACAAAGAAGAAAAGCTCAAACCCGACTGTGCATTAATAGGTTGTGATTCCAACATATTCAATCTTATGGGCATTGCAAGCCGTACACTAAAACAAAACGGTATGGCTCCGTTCATACCGCATTTTTATGTGCTGATTTTAGATGACAGAAATGATAAAGAAAGGAATCTCGGTATGAACGCAGGACTTTCTATGCTTTGGGTTTGTGATGCGGTTTGGGTTTTCGGAGATGAAATAACTGAGAGTATGAAAACAGAAATTCGCTTTGCAGAAAAACTGAACATCGAAGTCAGATATATATCGGAGAATGATTTAAGAAAATCGGAGGTAAAAAATGATAAAATTAAGAAGAACTAAGTTAATTAAATGGTTATCAGGCGTATCAGTAATACTGTTAATGCTCGGAATATCGGCAGTAACAGTATTTGCCGCAGGAGATGTATCAACGGCTATTCAAAGTACATGGACAGCGGCTCAAACTCAGATAAAAAACGTAGTAAACAATGTTGTTTTTCCTGCGGTTGATATGATTCTTGCTATACTTTTCTTTGTAAAACTCGCTACGGCGTATATGGATTACCGCAAACACGGTCAGTTTGAATTCACCGCTCCTGCAATACTTTTTGGCTGTCTTGTGTTCTCGCTGACTGCACCGCTATACATCTGGACAATACTATAAAATTGAAAATGGAAAATGTAAAATGGAAAATTTCGGACGAGCAGATGGTTTGAAATGATAAAAAGCCTTGTTGCCCGAATTTATTTAAAATTGCGGCGAAGCCGCACAGCTTAATTTTCAACTTTCCATTTTCAACTTTCCATTTGACAGGGGGTGATTTATATTTTTGATTGGTTAAGAGATTTCATCGGCGGAATCGGCAGTGCCATAGGCGGTGTGTTTGATTACCTCGGTGAGCAAATCTCAAATGCTATATGGAACACAATGTTACAGTGGTTCTACGAAACGATTTACAACGCTGTTGCCGACTTCTTCACAATGATGGGAAATATGGGAGCAGATGTGTTCGACCTTGAATGGGTGCAGGCGACAATAAACCTGTTTACGCTGTTTGGCTGGGCATTGTTCGTCGCAGGAACGGTCGTTGCCGTATTTGATGTGGCTGTTGAATATCAGAACGGCAGAGCAAATATCAAAACAACAGCAATAAATGTATTAAAAGGTTTCTTTGCCTGTTCGCTGTTCGGCGTTGTGCCTGTGGAACTGTATAAATTTTGCATCAGCCTGCAAAACATATTCTCAAAGGATTTGTCCTCCATAATGGCAGGACAGCAAAGCATTGATTTAGCAGGACAAAGCACAAGTGTTTTAGAGGGCAGTTTTGCAGTTGCAAACCAGACAACATTCGGCTTGCTGAATCTGTTATGCATGATAGCCTTTGCCTACTGCGTAATAAAAATCTTTTTTGCGAACATCCGAAGAGTTTCGGAAAAATGCAGATGAAAACATAATTGCTGTTTCAAAAGAAAGTGCATTCTCGTTTGAGGAAAGAAAAGCATATTTCAAAAAGAAATGGCGTAAGGAGCATATATCACTTTTTGTTGTTTTATTGTTAATTCTAATTGTCGCTTTTGTATTGCCATTTGTTGTCAGTAAACCATGGTTTGTTGGATTAGTGCCATTGATAGCATTTATTGAATATGGTTACCAGAATAACAGAATGATGATTTATGTAGAAAACTGTCTTTATAAGTGAGATAGTCAATATCCTGTTTAAGATTATTTTTACAATTAAAAAATATTATAATCCGATTGATTTTCTTAAATGAATTTCAATCGGATTTTTGCGTTACGGAGGTGATTTTGTGAGTGCTACCATAGGTGCGGCACTAAAGAAAATAGCAGTTTCTCTGCTGACGGATAAAAAGGTAATAAAAACAATAGGCGGTATAATAATCGGCATAATCATAATTGTGGTTATGTCGATTATTGCTGTGGTGTCTGTTTTCAACGGCAGTATGGATATTGACACCGACAAGCTCAACCAGTCTATACTGGAAAACATTTCAGCAGAGCAGATGGAAAATCTACAGCTTATCAACGACACGATGACAGAGGTTGAAAATCAACTCAAAAGCAAGAAACTGTCTGACTACAATACACAGGCAGAGGTTATCTATCTGTTTTCTCTGTCCGATAAATCAGAGGATGAGGACTTTGTAAAAAACTTTGTATCCTGTTTCAAGAAGAATCAGTCTGATGAGGATTTGATAAAAACCGTCAATCAGAAATTCGGAACGGAGATAAAGTATGACGAGTTTCAAAAAATGATGCAGTCAATCAAGGGTGCAGAAATCAGTACCGCAGGCTTTACTGACAAGACCACGAAGAACAATCTCGACCTTGTCAAGTGGTGCGAGAACGCATACAAAAATGGTTGGGGTTATGTGTACGGCGGTTACGGTCAGGTCTGCACAAAGCAATATCTCGACCAACAGGCAAGTCTGTTTCCCGGCAACAACGAGGCAGGCGGTGAAATGCGACAGGTTGGCGAGAAGTGGCTCGGCAAGAGAGTTTGTGATTGCATAGGCTTGATAAAATCTTATGCTTGGTACAACGCTGACAGCGGAGAAATTGTCGCAGGCTCAAACGGCTTTACAGATTGCGGTGCAAATTCTATATGGAGCAATGTCACCGAAAGCGGACCGATTTCAAATATGCCCGACACACCCGGACTTGCCGTCTGGATGGACGGACATATCGGAGTGTATATCGGCAACGGAGAAGTCATCGAAGCACAGGGCACAGCCTACGGAGTTGTCAAAACAGAGCTTAACGGTCGAGGATGGACAAAGTGGTTGAAGATACCGAATATAAAATATGTAAATCAAAAGAAGAAATGACGAGGTGATTTTTTATGAAGAAAACAAGTGTAAGCATAATGTACGATGATGAAAAGCTGAATGCAGTAAAAATGTATATGGAACAGCGTGATTTAGATTTCAAGGAAGAACTTGAAAAATCTGTGGACTCTCTGTACACTAAATATGTTCCTGCAAATGTCAGAGAGTTTATTGATATGAAAGGTTCACAGGTGAAACCACCAAAGCCTAAAAAACCAAAGATTGAAAGTGAGGAAAAGACTTGAGGTCGCAAAATTTTGGCATAGAAATAGAGATGACCGGCATCACTCGCAGTACGGCGGCGAAAGTGATTGCCGGTTATTTTCATACGGACGCAACTCATGTCGGCGGTTGCTACGATGCGTATTCTGTTCGAGATGATGACGGCAGGATGTGGAAGATTATGCGTGACGCAAGCGTCCGTTGTGAAAATCGTTCGGGACAGAACGCAAGTTCTCTGTACTCGGTTGAATTTGTCACTCCGATTTGCAACTATGACGATATAGAAACGATACAGGAGTTAGTCAGAAAGCTTCGTGGCACAGGAGCGAGAGTCAACTCAAGCTGTGGTTTGCATTGCCATATTAATGCGGCTCCGCATACCCCGAAAACACTTCGCAATATCGTAAACATTATGGCGGCGAAAGAGGATTTGCTCTACAAGGCATTAAAAGTGAATGTATCAAGAGAACATTACTGTCAAAAGATGGACACACGCTTCCTTGATGAAATCAATAACCGTCCTCCGATGTCTATGAAACAATTCAAGTCAATGTGGTATGACGGAGAGGATTACAGCTACCGACACTATGATGACACACGCTACCACGCACTGAATCTTCACAGCGTGTTCTATAAGGGTACGATTGAATTCCGTCTTTTTAATTCAACCTTACACGCAGGCGAGGTCAAAAGTGCTATTCAGCTTTGCCTTGCAATCAGTCATCAGGCGTTGATTCAGAAGTCTGCAAGACACGCTAAAACTGTATCGGATAATGAAAAGTACACTTTTCGTACTTGGTTGCTCCGTCTTGGCTTAATCGGTGACGAATTCAAAACAGCTCGTCATCATCTGCTGAAAAATCTCGAGGGCAACATTGCGTGGAAAGACCCTGCTCAGGCTGAAAAGCAAAATCAAGGCTCAGCATCTGATTTTATCTCAAGAGTTATGGAAGATTACGCTTATGAAATCTCGGGCAGAAAAGCATATGCCGATTACATTGCTACCCGTCCTCGTGCTGAAAGATTCGGTTCTCACGGACTGTTTACAGATGACGGTGTGCAGGTTCAGATGAGTAAAGTAACTGAAGAACTCGACAAACACAAGGAAAATATCTGGACTGCGATAATTTCTATTCGCAGAGAGGATGCGGAACGGCTTGGTTTTAATACCGGAGCTCGGTGGAGAGATATGCTCCGAACGCAGACAGAAGCACTTGCAAAAAATCTGAAAATACCAATGGAAAATCTTCGTTGGTATGCGGCATTTCATAATGAATCGCACCACCCTCATGTGCATCTGATTGCATATTCAACTGTTGAGAACGAAGGCTATCTCACGCAAAAGGGAGTTGAAAATCTGCACTCGTCATTTGCAAAAGATATTTTTCAGCAGGATTTATTGTGCATATATGAAAGGCAGACCGAGCATAGGGATAAGCTCCGTGCTGAGGCTCGTGACATTGTAGAGGATTTGGTTTCGAAAATAAACTCGGAAATATATATCAGCGCATCAATTCAGCACAGGCTGTTAGAACTTGCGAACAGGCTTTCAAATACAAACGGCAAAAAGGTTTACGGCTACCTTAAACCCGATGTAAAAGCACTTGTGGATTCTATTGTTGATGAGCTTGTAAATGATGGTAGAATCAAAAAGTTGTATGACCTGTGGTACGAGCAAAAAGAAAACACAATACGAACCTATACGGACGAGATGCCGCAAAGAATTCCGCTCGTGGACAACAAGGAATTTAAATCAATCAAGAATGCAATAATCAAGGAAGCGTTGAAACTAAATCTCACTGAAGATGTGGTTGAGAAAAGCGAAAATTCGGACAGTGAATCTGTTACAAAACCCTTTGAATATGAAGAAAACACCTCTGCCAAATCAGTCTTTGATTCAGACAGAGGTGTTCTGTATCCCAGATATTCAATTAAAACCAACCGAAACAGCGTTGCAGTTTCCTCTCTTTATCTCCTGCGTTACTTCCGCAATATGATTCAAAGTAGGCTTCGCTTTGAAGAAAAGCAGAAAGTGCAAAGGACAGATAGAAAATTACAGCAGAAGATTAATGATAAAAAGCGGGCTCAGGGTTTGAAAATGTAATCTATAAAAATTTTATTCCAACACTTTTCATTTTTAATTTAGACTTTTCATACTTTTTAGCGTTAGAAATTCCAATGCAGTTTTCATCTAAAAACACTTCATACCCAGTCTTGGAAGCCGCAATTGCTGTTGCCCTTACACAATAATTACCATCAATGCCTATAATTTCGAGTTCTGTTACATTCTTTTTCTTTAGAAAATTAGCAAATTGAATATTTTTAAAAGCATTGGGATTTCTCTTTGTAAAAATCTGTTTGGAAATCACATTCATCTCTTTTGATAGTGACTTTTCTCTTTTAGGTGATTCCCAGAAAAACTGATTTTTAATATAGACTACGTATTCTTTCGAATATGAATTGATTTTATGGTTTACATTATCTATGAGTTTTTTAGTATCATAGGGAAATTTTTTCTTGTTTCTTTTTTCGCCCATATAATCTTCCTGCATATCAATTATCAATAAAAATCTCATATTGTTTTCACCGTATAATAAATTCTTGTTTGCGTTTGCCAATTTGTACTATATTTGATGTCTAATTATCCATTTCGTTAAATCGGCAAGTTCAAGTTTGCCATCAGCTATATCCAGTATTGTTGTGTAAAGTTCTTCTTGTGTGTAGTCAAGTTCAATTCCGTTGAGTGCAAGAAAAACAAGCATAGTGTGCGTGCCAATGCGTTTATTCCCGTCAACAAAAGCGTGATTTTTTATGATTCCATACCCAAGCCGTGCAGCTTTTTGTTGTACAGTTGGAAATAAATCTTGACAGTCAAATTTTTGAAAAGGTGCATTTATCGCAGAATCAAGCAAGTTCTCATCTCTGATACCGTCAAGTCCGCCTGTTTCCTCAATCAAGGATTTGTGCATCATAAGAATTTGTGGTTTAGATAAAACTATCATTTTTCAAGAACCTCATAGGCTTTTTTATTTTTTGCAATCAGCCTTTTTGAAATATCCATAACATCTTCATCAACAGCAATCTGTTCGTTTTCTGCCTGACTGAATTCAACAATAAGGTAACGAGGAACATTATTTTTCAGAATAACTGCCGAACCATTTTCATCCACTAATCTTGCAACCTTAGAAAAATTTTGATTTGCTTCTGTGATTGAAACAAGAGATTTTGTGTTTACATTCATAAAAACACCTCCAGAATTATTATATGCAAATAGGATAAATATATCCTAATATTATTATAATCAATAGTTATTTGAATGTCAATAAAAATTTTCCGCCAAGGAGTAACTGCACCAAAACGCTGACAGGTGCCACCTGTCACAGTGATAAGAGAATAACTACCCACTATAAGATATTACAGCAGAAAAGAAAAATATATACAAGGAAGTGATTAAAATATCAACCTACATTCATTTTACAAAAGAACAGCGAGAACAGGCAAGGCGAACAGACCTTGCTAATTTTTTAATCAATCAAGGTGAGAAAGTCAAGAAATCAGGCTCGGAGTACGAATGGCTTGACGGCTCGCAGAAGGTAACAATCTTCTCCACCTCGTAAACAAATATATGGACTTATACAAAGCTGAACCTGAACAGCTTGTTTACAAGGCAAGAGCCGAAAAATATGCAAAAATCATTTCAAAAACAATTATTCTTTCAGGTATGGACTCGGCTTCATTCGGACAGAACGCTTACTTTTATGATGCGGCAGAGGGACTTTTAACAGCAACTATTCTGCTTGTTTCGGAATTCTGCGAACACGAAGAAAGGCATATTGTTTCGGTATTCAAAATCATTCAGGAATTACTTGCACCAACCAATAAGAAAGACAAAAATCAGTTTCAACTTTTAATGGACTATCTTCCAGACGACCACAAAGCAAAATGGTTTGCAGGGGCGGCGCTGAACACAGCCGAACAGAGTATGTCAAGCGTTATGAGTACGGCACTTTCAAGGTTGAAAGCTTTTCTCGACTCCGAGCTTGAACAGCTTTTGTGTTTTGATACAGAAATAGACGCTGAAAAATTCTGCAATGAAAAGTGTGCAATCTTCATTGTAATGCCGGAAGAAAATCACAACACATTCTTTATGGTGTCACTCATAATCCAACAGCTCTACCGTGAAATTCTTTCTGTCGCAGATGAAAACGGCGGTGTACTGAAAAACCGTTGTGTGTTCTTCTGCGATGAGTTCGGAACCTTGCCGAAGATTGATTCGGCTGAAATGATGTTTTCTGCTTCCCGTTCAAGGCGGTTACAGATAGTGCCAATAATTCAATCCTTCGCACAACTTGAGAAAAATTACGGCAAAGAGGGTGCTGATGTTATCATAGATAACACACAGCTTACAATCTTCGGTGGATTTGCGCCCAACAGTACAAGTGCCGAGGTACTGTCAAAAGCACTCGGTTCAAGAACTGTAATGTCTGGTTCGGTTAGTAAAGGCAAGGATAATCCGTCACAATCCTTGCAGATGATTGAACGACCATTGATGACTCCCGATGAGTTGAAGTCACTTCCGAAAGGCACATTTGTTGTTATGAAAACAGGCTTTTATCCAATGAAAGTTAAGCTTAAATTGTTCTTCAAATGGGGCATTCAGTTTGAAGAAAAGTATGAGGTCATGGAAAATGGCAATCGCAAGGTGGATTACGCAAGCCGAGCAAAAATAATAAACAGCATTATTGAAACCTATCATCCCGAACTAATGGAAAAACCTGCACCTGAAACAGATGATAGTAACAATGACAGTAATAAAAAACAGCATGGAAAAATACGCACTTCACCTGATTCAAATATTGAAAGCACAGATAATCAATCAGAACCCGAAGAAAATTTAAGCGAAGATGAGCTCAAAACAAACACCAATACCCAAACGAATAAGAAAAAAGCAGTACTAAAAACGGAGGCGAAACACAATGAGCAAGTTTGATTATCTCTACAAAATGGACTTGCCACACCGAGCATTTACCGTTTATCGCTATCTCCTCGACCGTGCCAACAAAAACGGTGAATGCTGGCCATCAGTAAACAAAATAGCAGGCGACATAAAGCTGTCGCCTGCTACAGTCCGCAGAGCTATTAAAGATTTAAAAAAAGTAGGTTTAATAGAAACTAAACAACGTTATCGTGAACAGGGCGGTAAGAGCAGTTTATTGTTTCAAATAAGTAAATAACGAAAAAATATATGGAAGAAAAATAAGAGATTATATTCGTTCGTAATTTTGTGTATTAGAGTTTATTCCAATAGTAGAAGTGAATGTATTTGTATTGCTATCAAATTTCATTTCTAAATTTCCATTGTATTTTTCAACTACTCGTTTAATACTTCTAGTGCCAATTCCGTGCATACCGGATGTGCTTTTAGAAGATACGAGAGTTCCATCAATGTATTTAGGTTTTTTATTGCAAGAATTTGAAATTTTAATGATTACAAAGTTTGAATTTCTTGTACTAATAGAAAAATCAATAAATTTTTCATTTGTCATTAACGCTGACTCAACTGCATTTTCTAAAAGGTTGTCAAGTAAGGCAGTTATATCATGTTCTTTAATAAAATCAATATTTGCGTTTTTTATACTGATTGTAAAGTTGATGTTATTTTTCTTGCATATCTCATAATACCTATGAGTAATTAAATTGACTGTAGGGTTATTACAGTAGTCAATTGGATTCATAATACTAAAATCATTAACAATTTCAGAAATATATTGAGCTATATTTGAATCCTTATCTTCTGATAATTGTTTAATTGTATTTAAGTGCTTAGTTATGTCGTGAATCAACACTTTTGAATTTTCATTCTGTTCGCTTAACAGCTTATAGTAATCTATCGTATCCTTTTCTTGCTGCTTATCTAAAAGTATTTGTGTGTATTTATGATTAACTTTTATTGTTAGTTCGTTTATATAGAAAACAATAATATTAGAAAACAATAGAAGTAAGTTCCCTATAACTAAAGATAATTTAAAATTATCATTTACTGAATAGATAATACAAAGATATACAGTAGTGTGCATTAAAATAATAGAAGCGATTGGCAGAATGCAAAGAATAAGAGCAAATTTAGAATTCGTTTCCATGCTTTCTTTTTGTGATATTTTTATAATTAAATGTATTGATAAGAAATAAAGCAATTTACAAATTGTAGCTTGAATAATTAATACAAAATCATCATTATAGCTTTCAAATAAATCTATCCTGAAAATGATTGAAGAAAAATAAAATACCATTAATTCAGTGACGATCATAAGAAATAAAAGAATTAAGTTATTAAATAAAGCGGATTTTAATTTTGTATTATAACATAATATTGAAATTAGAAAATTACAGAAAAAGAATCCCAAAAGATTTATAATGGGGATTTCACAAAAATGAAGTATGTATAAAATAATAAAATTTCCTAGTGCAAATAAAAATATGAATTTTTTAGCAATTTTTCTTTTGAATTTAAAATCAAAATAATAAAGAGATATTAGAGATTCGATAAAATATACCACAGCGTAACAGATATTAGAAATCATGTTGTCCCTCCCATATATTCATAAAAGGCTTTTTTGAATGATGCATAGAAACTACGGGATATAGGTACTGTTGCTTTTTTAGAATTAAATGATAATGTGATTTCATTTTTATTAAAGTCTGTTACATTCTTTAAATTAACTATGTAACTATAGTGTGATTGGGCAAAATACTCGTATTTGGATAACTGCTTTTTCCAATAATCAAACTTTTTATTTGAAATGAACTCTTGCGTTTTTGTAACTAGTTTAGTTTTGCGATTTTCTATAGTTAAATACAAGATGTCAATTGTAAATATATTGTGACATTCATCAAAATAGTCTAAGATAATTTTTTCTGTGCTTTGTTTATACAGATTTAAAGCAATCTCCATACTCCTAAAAAATCTATTTTCGTCAATGGGTTTAGATAAAAATCTAAAAACCTTTAAATCCATTGCATCATCAAGATATCCTTGAAAAGATGTAACTATAAAGACAATAATATTCGGATTTAGTGTTTGAAGATGTTTTGTAACAGAAAGTCCATTAACACCGGGCATTTCTATATCAATAAACGCAAAATCAGTTTTAATTTGTTTATCCAATATAGAATCCCCATTTGAAAAGCAGGTAATATCAAAATTATAGGTTGACTGTTTTGATAATTTAAGGAGAAAATTTTTGATTTGCTGAACGATTTTCAAATCATCATCACATATCAGTACATTCATAGAGCTATACCTCCTTAATTAGGATTATAACTCAAAAAAAAGAATTTGTCATCTGGTTTATTCCTGTTCAGTTAAAACTCTATATATTATTTTTGATATCAGGCTCAATGATTTATCATTGCAAAAATTTGTTTGTCAACAATATTTTTAGGAATGTTATTACTTTTTTAAACTACTTAATAAGAGATAGTCAGGTGTGATATTTAATGCATTGCAGATTTTAGCAAATGTTTCAATACCTAGTACAGAGTAACCATTTTCAATATTTGATATGCGGTAATTTTAGATAACCGAATTTTTACCTAAAAATCCACTATTTTTACCTGTTTAAAATCAAATATTCTAAAAAATGCTATCCTTTCTTTAAGGCGTTATGCCAAGAAAAAGGATAGCATTTTTGATTTGTATTGAATTTTATGTTCTAGCCGTATTTGCGTTAATTCCATTATGATACTTTGGCTTTGTGTTGCAGGAATTTGAAACTTTTATTATCGAAAAATTTAAATAAGGTTTAAAGCTGCTTCCCTAAATAAGAATTATAGAGTGCAATTTTTGTCGGATTTATTACCATTTTTGCAAAAATCAACATTCGCAAATATTTTTTTGATAAAATAATAAGAAGGTTGATTACAACGAAAAACAAAAATTAATTATCAAGTAAAATTAAGGACGGAGTAAAAAATGCACTAATGCAATAGCACATACAAAAGCTGCACTAAATTATGCAAATACGTACAGTCCAGGTCTAGGATTATATCAGGTAACTGGAAAATCAAGTGTTGTATTTCTTGGATAATAATTAAATAGCAACATCATTTCCTTTATACTTTTAACATGTTATCCGTAAATTTTGACATAGTTGTATCAATAAACTTTTGTTTAAAGTAAATTATTATTATACAGAGGAGTAAGCTGATGAAAAAATTTGTAAGTATTTTATTGGCAGTCGTATTAATATTTTCTGTTTTAACCTGCGTCGGATGTGAAGCAGACAAAAAAGAGAAGAATACAATTACTTATTATCATTATGAGCCGTATGTATCACCAGTTTCTACTTTAATATATCAATATAATGAAAAATGTAAGAATGTTCAAAATAGAATCAATATTGTTGAGTTTGATAATATTGAAAAAATGACAAGTCAACTTACAACTGAGCTTATGGCAGGGAAAGGTCCTGATATTATTACATCTGGTGAATTATCTCTATTATCATTATCAACAGAAAAACTTATTAAACAGGGTGTATTTGCAAATATTGACGATATTATTTCTAATAGCGAAGACAAGGATAAATTGAAATTATCCGATTATAATTCTAATATTCTTGATGCGGGTGTTTACGATGGAAAAAGATATTTTATTCCTGTAACATTTGAGCCTCAGATTTTACTCTCCTCATCAAGCAAATTATCAAAATATTTAGACAACGAACAACCGGATTTAACATACGGTAACATCAAAGAATTGAGCGGAAATATTAATAATGATGATAATAATCAAGCTCTGTTTTCCGGCGTTGAGGATTATAAAAATGTTTTTCTTAATTTAATAGATGAAAATGTTGACTTCTATTCTCAAAAATATGATTTCGATAGCGATGACTTTAGAAAGTCTGTCACCTCATTAAAAGAACTATACAGCAGTAATGAGAAAAATGAAGATAACATAGTGCCAATGTTATCATCGAACGGTCAGATTGAATTATTTGCGTTATATGATGAAATTGCAGACATTGAAAATGATAATGACGAGCCCATAATTTTGAATACACCGAATAAAGACGGTGAGTCCACGGGTGTTATAACCGATGCAATTTTTATTAGCAATAATTCCGACAACAAAGAAAAAGCTCTTGAGTTTATTGAGTATGCGTTATCGGAAAAGGTGCAGAGTGATTTTTGCGGAGCGAATATAGAGGAATATCTACCGACAACCTCTTACGGAAGTGGCTGGGAATATCCCGTCAACAATGAATCTTACAGTAAATTATTTGATAAAGCAAAAGAGGTAAAGTATATTAATAACACTGCAAATATTTCAGAAGCTAATTTTATGTATGCAAAGGATTACGTTGATAACATAAAAAGCTATAGACTTTATGGATTGTATAATTATTATAACACAGAGGTTATAGGTGATATTGTAGATAAATTTTTATCCGATGAAATAGATGAAAATAAATTTATTAAAGAGCTTAAATCAAGAACTGAAATTTATTTAGATGAATAGTGTTATGCAAAAATTAGGGATATTGCAGGTACGGATCGACAAGGTACTAGTGCATACGGTCTTGTAAAGGTAATTGAGCATTTTGGTTTTTAGCAAAAAGTTGTTGAAGCGGATAAAAGTGTGTTAACTAATAAATTGCCTTTGCCTGCAATTGCACACGTGATAATTGACGATTCCTTATTGCATTATGTAGTTATAACTAAAGTTAAGGGTGATACTGTAGTAGTTTTTGACCCTTCAAAGGGAATTGCAAAGGGTTCATATGTTACTTTCAATTATTAATGAAGTAAATTTAACTCAGTGCATATTAATTTCGCTACTTATCCGTATGAATTAACAAGTAGAGCGTTATTGTTGATTTAAATAATAAAAATTCAGATAGACTACAGATTAATAATTTAGAATTATGTTAAGATATATAATCACAAGGTGAATCATTATGAAAAATAAAATTGCGATAATTTTAACATTACAATTTATTATTACTGTGTTTGTTTTCAGCGGATGTGGTGAAAGCACAGCTTCAAGCAATTCCTCAAAGCTTACATATTGTGCATACTATGAGGATGCTATTTGCGATATTATTAAAAGGTACAATAAATATTGTACAAAGCATTACGATGAGTCCTATCAAATTGAAATCGTGGAATTTGATTCGGAAGATACTATGCTTACAAAAATATCAACGGAGATAATGGCGGGGAAAGGACCCGACATAATTTCATTGAATCAAAAATTACCTTTTGAAAAGCTGATTGATAACGGTTCATTTGCGGATATAGATGAGCTTGCGGAATTATACAAATCCGATATAGATTTTGATGACTATAATTCAACAATAATGGATTGCGGAATTTACAATGGAAAGCGATATATTATACCTATAACTTATTGCCCCAATATACTTATAACAACTCAGGAAATATTAGATAAATATAATCTGGAAAATACTAACTTTTCATTTAAAGAGTTAGAGATACGGTTATCTGACAAAGACCATAGTTATGCGCTTTTTGGAAATAAAGATGAAACATATAAGTTCTTCCTTTCCTATGTTAATGAATATGTGGATTTTTATAATAAAACTACAGAATTTTCAAGCGATGAATTTACCGAGAGCTTAGATTATATTGGAAAAATGATTAGGAATGATAATTCAAGAAAAGAAGGAACTACATGGGATATAATAGGTAATTATTTGTTTCGTACTTCACAATTATCTTTCGACGGTTCTATGATGAGTACGCTAAATTCTTATTTTTATATTTATAATAATAACAGCACGCCGGTTATTATTCCAAACTACAATAAAAAGGCGAATGCAGTATCAGCATTTGTTCAATGTGGTATTGCATTGAATAATAATTCAAATAACAAAGAAAAAGCATTGGCTTTTATTCAATATGTTTTAAGTTATGATATTCAAAAATTATGGAGTGAAAACAGCTCATCATCATCAATAGTGGTAAGGGCACTGCCTGTAAATAAAACTGCTTTTGAATATGTAATCGACCATACGTCAAAATGTGTATATGATATTAATGATGATGGAGAGTATGAGAAATCTGAGGAAGAATATTCAGATGAAATAAAAACTAAGTTTTTTAATGAATATTTAGATATGATTAACAGTATAAGCAGTTGTACTTTATATGATTATCTGGAATTTGAAAATACTTATTACAACTCCTCGGTTATCGGAGATATTGTGAACGATTACTTAAACGGGGATATTTCAAAGGAAAAGTTTATACGTCAACTCACAGCGGCAACGGAAATTTATTTAACGGAATAGACTAAGGATAAAATGTAATTATGTTCACACGCTTTTTATTTAAACCGCATGAATCTATTAAAGTCATACTAGCTATACTTTTAAGTGTTATAATAATTACTTCATTTTCAAGTTGTGCAATAAAAAATAACAGCGAACAAAATCATCTTGTTTATTACACATTAAATGATAAAGACTCTCTGTCTTGGATTATAGAAAAACACAATAAATACTGCATAAACAGTAATAATCCGTCTTTCCAAATTGAGATAGTTAAATTTGATTCTGAACAAGAAATGTCAACGCAGATATCAACTGAAATTATGGCAGGAAGTGGACCTGATATTATTTCACTTAGTCAAAAATTGCCTTTTGAAAAATTAATTGAAAGCCGTTCATTAATGAATATTTATGATTTGCTAAAAGATGATAATTCTTCAAATGCAATAAATCTTGATGATTATAACGTTAACATACTCAACGCAGGAGTTTATGATAATGGTTTATATATTGTACCGCTGTTTTATGGAGTTGATGTATTGGTATCTACAGAAGAAAGATTGAAAAATTTCGATATCAAAGAAAATAACGGCTTTTCTTTGACATACAGTAATTTTTCAGATGTATTTGAAAATTATTTTTTAAATGATGAAGGCTATTCATTTGTATCTAATGAGTTGTCGGATTTTTTGTGGTTTGATTATCCAATGCAACTCTTTTGCAGATTTTTAAACAGCTATGTTGATTTTGAAAATAAAGCTGTGTATTTTGATACCGATGAATTTAAAGATAATTTAGATGTAATGATGCAGATGTTGACGATTTCTCAAAAAAACAATACAAATGAATTGTTTGACGGATTGTATATAAATCGGTCATTTCCGTTGATGGCAGGAAGTTATTCTTATTATCAATCTATAAATGAAACACCTGTAGTCTTTCGTGGATTAACAAAAAACAAAGATGTTAATTCCGCACACATACAGGTTGGATATGCAATTAATAATAATACACAACTAAAGGAGCAAGCACTTGCGTTTATAAAATATACTCTTAGTGATGAAATTCAAGAAATTGGTGCAACAGCATCAGGAAGTTTGAGTTTTCCTGTGAATATGTCTGTTTACGATAATGCTAAGCTTGTTGCCGGCTCAAGAACGGATGATAACAATAAAATTATCGGGATTGACAACGATTTTATGAAAGCATACATTGACATTGCCGATAATGTAAACGCTTGCACCTTGTATCGAGATGTGTCACATTCATATTATAACGACAATGTTATCGGTGACATTGTTGACAATTATATAAATAAAGGTATATCAAAGGATAAGTTTATTCGTCAGCTCTCGGCTGCTACGGAAATTTATTTAACAGAATGAATGAGGGTGTATGGAGTGGATTGTGCCGAAAGGTGGGGTGGAGATGAAGAAATCGGTTGTCAGTTTGTTTTTGCTTGTTTTAATCGTGATTATGAATTTTGTGGGGTGTACCGAAAGCGAAAATTTTGGTGATGTGAAAAATAGAATGACCTATTACACATCTAATGACAGTGATGATTTTTGTGATCTGATAAAAATATACAATAATTATTGCCTGCAAAATTATGATAAATCATATCAGATTGCTGTTCTAAAATTTGCTTCGGAAGATGAAATAAACACAAAGTTGTCAACTGAGCTTATGGCCGGAAAAGGTCCCGACATTATTTCAATCAATCAGAAATTACCGTTTGAAAAGCTATTAAACAACGGCACATTTCTTGATGTAAATAAGCTTTGCGATAACAACACACAAGCGGATAAAATAGACTTTAATAATTTTAACAGTGCAATAATGAAGTGCGGAATTTATAACGGAAAACGGTATATTGTACCGCTGTTTTACGGGACTGATGTATTTGTTTCAACACAGGAAAAGTTGAAAAAGTTCAATATTTCCTGTGATAACCATACTGTTTTGACATATAAAAATCTTTCCGAAAAATTTTCTTCGTTCAGTAATGAAAAGGCAAATTTTGGTTTTATAAGCGGTTACAATGACACAAATTCTATGTTTAATTATCCTATGCAATTATTTAACCGATTTATAAATAACTATGTTGATTTTGAAAATAAAGTCACATATTTTGAAAGCGATGATTTCAAAAGTAAACTTGACACAATGTGTAGATTGCTGAATGCTTCAAAAGAAGATTTTCCTGACTTCATATTTGATGACCTTTACATAAACCGTTCATTATCACTAATGGTAAGAAAATATGCGTATTATAAATCGGAGAATGAAACACCTGTGATTTGCAGAGGATTGGTTAAGTCGGATAATGATTATTCCGCATTTGTTCAGGTTGGATTTGGAATAAACAGCAATACACATTTTGAAAAGCAAGCGTATGCTTTTCTTAAATTTGCACTTTCTGAAGATGTTCAAACTAAAATGTGCGGGGCAAAAGGAATTTCATATTCTGCAAACATATCTTTTCCGGTCAACAAAAAGGCATTTGAACAGGCAAAATATAGTGCCTCAAAACAAGCTGATGATGACGGAAAAATTATAGGGATTGACAACGATTTTATGAAAGCATACATTGACATTTCCGATAATGTAAACGCTTGCACTTTGTATCAAGATGTGTCACATTCATATTATAATGACAATGTTATCGGTGACATTGTTGACAACTATATAAATAAAGGTATTTCAAAAGATAAATTTATTCGTCAGCTCACAGCGGCAACTGAAATTTATTTGACTGAATAGGAATTAATTATGAGAAAATCTAAATTAACAAGAAAACAAAAGGAACATATAGCAGCATACCTGTTTATATTACCGTCTTTTTTAGGCATAGCGGTGTTCTATATTGTGCCGTACATAATTTGTTTTACCAAAAGCCTGTATGTCGGCGACACTTTTGTAGGCATAGAAAATTACATACAGCTTTTTCAAAACAACACATTTTTGCTTGCACTTAAAAACACGGGTATATTTACAGTTACGGCGATACCGTTGTTAATGGTGATTTCGTTTTTGATAGCGTTGTTTCTTAATTCTTTTAATAAAATATCTTCCTTTTTCCGAAGTGCATTGCTTATTCCTGTTGTAGTTCCGATTGCATCTCTGATTTGCGTGTGGCAATTAGTTTTTGATGATTACGGTGCAATCAACGGATTACTTAATTCATTTGGATTTAATACTGTTGAATTTTTTAATTCGGAATGGTCTATGGTGATGATCGTTTTTATTTATGTGTGGAAGTACTGCGGATTTTGTGTGATTCTTTTTACGGCAGGCATTGCCAATGTTTCGCAATCCCTCTACGAAAGCGCAAGGCTTGACGGTGCAAAAGCTCATCAGCTTGTAACTAAAATTACTATACCTATGATTGCGCCAACTACATTTTTTGTTTTTCTGATGGAACTTATTTATTCATTTAAAATTTTCCGTGAGGTATTTGCTTTGTTTGGCGATTATCCAAACACCAATGTGTATTTTTTGCAGAATTTCATCAACAACAATTATTACAATCTTAACTATCCAAGATTGTCAGCGGCATCAATTGTCTTATCGCTGTTTATAATTATTGTGCTGTTTATTTTCTTCTGCTTTGAAAGGAAACACAGCTATTCTTGAGAGGTTTATTATGAAAGATACGGTTATGAAAATACTAAAATATATTTTGTTGATTGCTGTAACTGTGCTGTTTTTGTTTCCTGTCATTTATATGCTTGCTTGTTCATTTATGACAGGTTCACAGGTAAGCGAGATGCTCAATTTTTCTGACGGAAAATATAAAGAACTCAATATGATTCCGAATATGGCAACTTTGGAGCAGTTTTATCAGACTCTTTTCAGAAAACCCGAATATTTGTTGAAGTTCTGGAATTCGGTTGTTTGTACTTTTCCGACAGTAATCGGTCAGGTTGCAGTATCATCATTGGCGGCTTTTGCTTTTGCAAAATTGAAATTCCCGTTCAGGGACAAGCTGTTTTTCATATACATAATTTTGCTCATTTTGCCGTTGCAGGTAACACTTGTTCCTGATTATATGATTCTTGAAAATATGAATTTGCTGAATAATTTTCTTGCGGTAATTTTACCCGGAACTTTTTCTGCATTCGGAATTTGTCTTTTGAGGCAAAGTATAAAATACATTCCCGATTCCGCAATTGAGGCGGCAAGAGTTGACGGTGCGTCATATTTGAAGATATTTACTAATATTATTCTTCCGCAGATTAAGGGCGGACTCATAACACTTGCGTTGCTCTGCTTTATTGATAATTGGAATGTAGTTGAACAACCGCTGATTTATTTTGATAATGAGGGTATGTATCCGCTTTCCGTAACGCTTACTGATGTTGGTAGTTCGGATTACGGCATAATATTTGCCTGCGGAGTTATATTTATGATTCCTGCATTGCTTATTTATCTTTACGGACACAGGGATATTGATTCGCCGTTTGTCGGAACTGATAAGGGATAGGAGAGAGGCTTTTATGAAAAAAGATAAGCTAAAGAGCGTAGTGTTGAAATTTTCAATTGTATTTTTTATTGTGATTGCATTACTTACATATTTTTCAAAAACAATCAATAATATGCTTCTTCCAAAGGTCAAAGTGGTTTCGGTTCAAACAGGTGTAATTGACGATACCACAGGTTCAAATGATATGAAAACACATTATCTTTTGCCTGTTTCATCGGTGGATGGGGCAGGCAATACGGGAATAGTATTTGTTATAAATAAAACCGAAAACGGTGATGCAACAGTTGAAGAGGTTTCGGTGGATATATGTAACAGTGACGAGCTGTATTGCGAGGTGACATCGGACTCACTTTTTGGCGACAGTCAAGTTGTATATAAAACAACCAAGAGTATAGAAAACGGTTCAAGTGTTTATATTGAGGAGGAAACAGTGTGAGCAAAAGAAAAATTGTTTCGTTTCTGTTACTGCTGTTGCTGACTGTGAGCATTTTTATTGCGAATATTATAATTATTGAAAATGCAAAAGGGCAATTACCTGATGTTACTCAATTAACTTATGATAAAAATTCCGAAACTGCTCCAAAAACGGTTTCTGAACTTGAAAAGCTGTTTGAACGGATTACTGACAAAGGCATAGCTTTTTGTTCCGAGGGTAAAGAAACAAAAGTTAAGGAAGAAACCGTAACTACGGTACTTGTGAATGAAAACTGGTTTTCGGATTATAAGACCGAAATTAACGGCGAAAATATTTCGTCCAAAAACATAGATAACAGAGATAAGGTTGCAATAATCGGAAGTTCTCTTGCTCTCAAACTGTTTTTTACAACAGATGCAGTCGGTAAAAAGATTTGCATTGACGGAAATCAATATACAATTTGCGGTGTGATATGCGAAAACGAAAGTTTAATAAATAAGTTTTCTGCTGATGACAAACAGAGAGTGTATGTTCCATATACAACATCCGAAAATTATGGTGACAGAACGGTTGATACGATTGTTTACGATAACTCGGTATATACAGGAGCAATTGTTGAGCAAATGGATTTGCCGCAGTATTATTCGGTTAATATGAATGAGAAAAATCAAACGCTCTCGTCATTTGAACATATTTTATACCTTGCAATATTTATCGGATTTAGCATTATTGCATTGAAGTTGTGGTATAGGTTCAGTAGAAAATTTTTTGAGGAGATAAAAGAAAATCTCAAATTAAACTACTTTCTGAAATCGCTAAAAAATATTCCGCTAAAATATGTTGCACTTGTGCTTGTTTTTGCAGGAATACCTGCCGTGCTTTTGATTGTGTTTAATATTTGTGATTTCAGCATTTTTATCCCCTCAAAATATATACCGAATGATAACATTTTCGACATTTCAAATTACCTGAATGTGCTTGTCGATAATGCACAAACACTAAACTCACAAAGTCTAACAGGAAATCCAATGCTTGTAAATCTGTTCTCAAGAACATTTACAGCGTCACTGTGGCTGACAATAATATTTTTGATTAGTTGGAATTTTGTTATATGTTACTTTTTGTTAGACTATAGAATTAAAACTAAAAAATAAAGTGAATTTAAAATTATAGTATTGGAGAATATAAGTATGATTAACCGAAACTAAGGGAAATTTTTAATATTATTTTCAGTTTATTTAATGAAGTATTGATATTGAGTTACATAGCTATGATTGTATTAGCCTTACTTATGATTATTGTGCCGATAGCAATTGTATTTTGGCAAAGCCCTGAGAATGTTAGAGTTTGGATTGCATCAATAGTAGGTGGAATTCTTTCCGTAGTTGTTGTTCCAATATTTATTAATTATATAACTGATAAACGAAAAACAGAGGATGAGCTAAGAAAAACGCTTTTTGAGGAAAATAAAGCTTTATATGCAAAGCTTAGCAATATATTAGTTGAATTATTAGTAAATGAAAGTTCTATTCATAAAGAGAATACAAACAGTAACATTAAAGCTGAAAAATCCTTAAATGTTGTAAGTCCTTTAAAGGATTTTTTGAAAGACAATTATTCTGAACATGCAAATACAATTTCGATAAGTTTAATTTGGGATATTGTTGAAGTTTGTCAGGAATGTTCAAATTCTGTAACTGCTTATGATAATATACGAGTGAAAACTGAGAAGTGCTTCCGTAATATTAAGAAAAGAAATAGGGGTCAAAGGCAAGTTTTATGTTAATAACTATATAATTAATGAATTTTGTGATAGCAAGAAGGATAAAGACATTTAATAGCGTGTGATAGAATACCGACAAGTAATAGCTTTCTATACTTGTCGGTATTTTTATGCCCTTTTTACATGAAAATGGAAGGGCATGATGAAATATAGAAACAGAGATCCTCCAAACAACCTGAATTACTAAAAGATTCAGATTGATTGGAGGAAAAATTAATGGACAAACGTCCTAAGAGAAGAAAATTACTGAAAGAAAGTGTTAAAATGTTAGGATTTATGATTGGTCTTTTTGTCGGTGCTTTTATAGGTGTAGTTTTTATGTGTTTGTGCAATGCAGCGGCAAAAGCTGATGAGCAGATGGAAGATCATATAAACGACAAAAACAAAAAATAAGGAACAGGTGGTAATTTGAACGAAAACTATATAAATGAAAATAACATTGATTCAGAACACAGAATAGAATCTGTTATAAACGACTGCAAGGTCACAATCTGCTTTTCTAAAAACAGAAATAACCATGTTGAAAGGAATATTCTCGAAAATCTTTTGGATACATTTGAGAACAGAATGAAATCTCAGATTGGATGCTGAATTTCTTTCAATTTAATTTTGGATTTCGCTGGATATTATAAAAATTATGTAGTATTGTTGGTTTGCAAAAATCGTATGAATGGGTGATAAAATGAAAAGAGTATATTGCTTGTACAGAGTATCAACCAAAGGTCAGGTTGATAAAGATGATATTCCAATGCAGAAAACCTCGTGCAGAGAATTCGCAGAGCGCAATGGCTGGACAATTCTGAAAGAATTTCAGGAAAAGGGCGTGTCGGGATTTAAGGTTTCGGCAAGCGACCGAGATGCTATTCAGGATTTGAAAGCCGCCGCAGAAAAGAAAGAATTTGATGTACTCCTTGTCTTTATGTTTGACAGAATAGGCAGAATTGATGATGAAACCCCGTTTGTCGTCGAATGGTTTATCAAGCACGGCATTGAGGTGTGGAGCGTTAATGAGGGCGAACAGCGTATGGATAATCATGTGGACAAGCTTATGAATTACATACGATTTTGGCAAGCCAACGGGGAGAGTCAGAAAACGTCAGCACGTGTTAAAACTCGCCTTAACCAGATGACATTGGACGGCAAATTTACCGGAGGTGTTGCACCATTCGGCTACAAACTTATCAAAAGCGGTGAAATCAATAAAAAGGGAAAAGAGCTTATGGACATAGTTATTGACGATGATGAAGCTCCGATAGTCAAGAAGATATTTGAGATGACAGTTAAAGAGGGTTATGGTTCATATCGAATGGCTGACTTTTTGAACAGTCATGGTATACGAACTCATAATAATAGCAAATTTCAATGTAATACGGTTAATCGTATTCTTAAGAACAGATTATATTGCGGTTATCTTGTATCAGGAGGTGTTGAATCACCGTATATCGAAAGATTGCATATAATTGATGAAAATATCTTCGACCAAGCTCAGTTCATACTGAAACAACGCTCCTCAAAGAATGAAGAAAAGCAACAGATAGCAAGGACTACCAAAGGCAGTACATTGCTGTCCGGAAATATATATTGTGCCCACTGCGGTCAGAAAATGGTATCAACAAGCTATATTGACAGATACGACAGGGCAGACGGAAGTCAGTACAGAGTTCGCAGACAAAGGTATATATGTACCAATAAAGCAATGAAAAGAGGTGCTTGTGACGGACAGTTGGCTTATGTGGCACACAAAATTGACGGTGCTGTACTTGCAACATTAAGAGATTATCTCGCCAAAATCAAATCAACACCAAAAGATATAGCACTGGAAAAACGCTACAAATCCGAAATATCGGAGTATAGGAGAAAACAGACAAAGCTTGAAAAAGAAATTAAAAAGCTTAAAAGACAGGTGGTTGAATTGTCCGCCGAAATAGGACGCTCTTTACTCGGCGAAAGCCGCTTTACTCCAGACATACTGTCAGCTTCTATTGACAATACAAACGATTTACTCCATAAAAAAGAATTTGAATTAAGTGATATAAAGTTCAAGCTTGCCAATCAGCAAAATGCGATGGGCAAGCTTGATTTTTATTACTCGCAATTTAGAACATGGGCAGACGAATTTGATAACTCCACCATGGAACAAAAGAAAATGATAGCCTGTCAGCTTATCAAAGAAGTAAAAGTATCACGAGGATATGAATTAGAGATTGTATTCGACCTAAATTATGAGCAGTTCTTATCTCTATAAAGCCTAATAGATTGAATTTACAAATTCAGTCTGCTATAATATTTTTAGCTTAGAAGTGGGTGAACATATATGAGCGAAGAAAATAAGATACAAATTTTTGAAGATAAAAAGATTCGTACTGCGTGGAATGAGTCGGAAGAAGAATGGTATTTTTCCATAGTTGATGTAATTTCAGTTCTGACTGACAGTAACGAACCTCGTCGTTACTGGAGTGATCTTAAGAGAAAACTTAAGGCTGAAGGAGCAAACCAGTTGTACGAAAATATCGTACAACTGAAAATGTCATCTCCTAAGGATGGTAAAAATTACAAAACTGATGTTGCAAATACAGAGCAACTTTTGAGAATAATTCAATCTATTCCGTCACCAAAAGCAGAACCATTTAAAATGTGGCTTGCAGAAGTTGGCAGAGAAAGAATAGATGAAACTATTGATCCCGAACTTACCATAGAGAGAGCCCTTGAAACATATCTGAAAAAAGGGTATAGCAGGGAGTGGATAAATCAAAGACTTCAGGCTATACAGGTAAGAAAAGAGCTTACTGATGAATGGGATTCTCGTGGTGTAAAGCAGGGTGTAGAATATGCAATTCTGACTGATGAAATTACAAAAGCGTGGTCAGGAATGACAACCCGACAGTATAAAAATCTCAAAGGATTGAAAAAGGAAAACCTGAGAGATAATATGAGTACGCTTGAGTTGGTACTGAATATGTTGGCAGAAGCTACCACAACTGAGATTTCCAAAGAGAAAAATCCTCAATCTTTTTCTGAAAACAGAAGTGTTGCAAAAGAGGGCGGAGAAGTCGCCGGAAATGCACGAAAAGATATTGAGGAAAGAACAGGAAAACCTGTTATTACTTCAAAAAATGCCGTCGATTTTTCAAATCTCATTTCCGATGTAATAGAAAATGATTTTGATAAAAGTGAATAAAGTATTCTGATTGCCTTGTGAGTTAAAAAATCCCGCAAGGCTTTTATTATATCCCAATTTCAAGTTTATTCCTCGGATGTTTGGAAGACAGAATATTCTTCTGTTTGTTGATACTCGTATGTGTGTAAATCTGCGTTGTGGTAATGGAGCTGTGACCCAGCATTTGTTGAATATAGCGTATGTCAACATCTTCTTCAAGCAGTAGAGTTGCAAAAGAGTGACGAAACATATGCGGAGTAATGTGCAGCGGCACTTCTGCACCGATTGCATAGTTGGTAATCATATTACGAACAGATTGCTCCGATAGACGATTGCCAAGCCTGTTTATAAAGAAAAATCTGTTGTTTGCTATTCCAAATTCAAACGATTCCCTATATTTTTTTAACAGCGTCTGAACATTTTGATTGCAGATTTGAATCAGGCGTTCTTTTGAGCCCTTTCCGTAAATTTTGATTATGTAATCATTAAAATCAATTTGTTCAGTCGTGAGTGTGCATAATTCTGAAATCCTCATTCCGGTGGCAAACAGTAACTCAAGTATGAGTGCATTCCGCAGAGCAACTTTCTTAGTATAGTCAGTTTTAGCTTTGGTAAGTTGTAGATAAGCAAACCTAATAATTTGCTCAATATTATTTATGGGAATAGTTTTTGGGAGAATAAAGGGTTCTTTATACTTGATTTGTATCTTATGAAAAGGGTTAATATCAATAAGTTCTTCAATTTCAAGGTAGTGAAAAAATGCTTTTAGCGAAGCGATTTTTCGTTTAACACTCTTAGGTTTGTACTTGCAATGCAGTAAATCAATGTATTGCTCAATGGATTTTTTGTTTGTCCATTCAATAGCAGATTCCATAGTGAATTCAAAATACTGCCTTAAATCAATGGTGTATGATTTTATCGTTTTCTGATCAAGATTTTTTCTTGAAAGGCAAAAGTTTAGATAATCAGTTGTTAGATTATTTGCTTGTACATTTTTTATTTTCATCGCATATAGCTCCTTATATTTAATAAAATTATTATGCAATAGAAAACAAAGAAAGTCTATTCAAATGCCTAGATTTATTTTGAATAAAAGTATGTTTATAAAGCAGTGAACAAGATTCTATTATGCAAAATACATAAAAATACCGTGTGAAATTTTATAACTGATCTGCGTAAAAGTTATTTAAATATTTGTCAAATTATGTTATAATTAGTATCATAAGAGGGAGTATATAAATATTTTTATATTATCTACCTCAAATATAGGCTTAGTTAAGTTTAATACTACATTTTTGGGATGAGGGTTGCTTGTACAAGTGTTACACATATATACATTCGTTAGATTTAAGATGTGTAGTCCTTTCTCATTGGCAGAAATGTATTTTGATTTTGGCTAAAGATAATGAATAGAGGATAACTAAGAATTATCAATCATCAAGGGGCTATAGTATGAGCGCTAAGAATCAATTTGATTGGATATCATTTTATGAGGAGTTTGCAGATAAGTTACTTGCATATAAGGACAATCGGCAGGAGCTGATTGAAAAAATAAAGCAGGTTTATGAGGTTACAGGGATAAAACTGCCGACTATTGATAGAGATAAAGGCGGAAATAATATCCTTGTTGATATTGATCCTTTTACAGTTTTTGGATTATTTAATAAACAACTAACTGAAAAGAACAGAATAAAACTTATTACTGAATTCAAGGAATTGTTTGACATAAAAGCTGATGTTCCTATGTCTTTTGACGGAATTCCTGTGTTAAGTCCACTAAAATCTACTTTTTTCTATTTTGTAGATAACAGAGGAGAATCAGATATACAAAACCTCTGGTCAATTTTTGAATTAGCGCTTACTCTGTCAAAAAACGATACAGAAGAAAACAGACAAGAGTTTATTTCTGCTTTTAATACAGTTAGGAAACAAAAAGGCGTAAAATGGAATTTGTCAATGGGTTTATACTGGATTCGTCCCAACAGATTTATAAATTTAGATTCACGCAATAGGTGGTTTATAAAGAATAATGACAGCTTACCTGAGTCAATTACAGCCACAGTAAAAAATCTGCGTGATACACCGAAAGCAGAGATATACTTAAAACTTTGTGATGATTGCATTGCTTATATTCAATCTAACAAATGTTCCTATAAATCATTGGCAGATTTTTCTTGCAGTGCGTGGAGTGTATCTAAGCAAGATGATGAATATGAGAAACTTTCCGAGAAAAGCGATGCTAATTCCGGCGCAAAGTTCCTGCGTTGGTTCAAACCTCTTTTGCAGGCGCTCAAAGATTTAGGCGGTTCGGCTACTCCGAAAGAAGCACGAAATAAAATTATAGAAAACGAAAAGCTGACCGAGGAAGAAACAAGCACAGTTGTCGGTAAGACGCAAACGCCTGAATTCAACAATGACGTTGCTTGGGCAAGGCAGTACCTTGTCAGAGGCGGTTATTTGGACAACAGCACTCGTGGTGTTTGGAAACTCACCGAAAATGGCTGGACTGTTGATATGACAGACGAATTAGCGTCAGAGATATTCAAGACGATTGTTAAAGAAAACCAGCAAGATAAAGAAGATAAAGGCTCAGCTCTTGCTGACGAAGATGTAAATACAAAGCGCTATTGGATTTACTCGCCCGGCAATAATGCTTCAAAGTGGAGTGAATGTACCGAGAAAGGAATTATGCTCATCGGTTGGGGTGAAATCGGTGATTTGACACGCTTCGCTTCAAAATCAGAAATGACGGCTGCTATGCAGGACACCTACGGCGACAATAAGACTTATCGCAATGCAGCTCTTGCTACTTGGCAGTTTGCCAATGAGATGAAACCGGGCGATATTGTTTTTGCTAAGCAAGGTATGTATAAAATAATCGGTCGTGGCGTTGTTGAGTCCGGTTATATATATGATGACAGTAGCAAAGATGAGTATAATAACACCCGTAAAGTAAAGTGGACAGACATCGGTGAATGGGAACATCCCAGTAAGGCAGTTATGAAAACGCTGACCGATATTACCCAATATACAGAATACGTTGAAAAGCTCAATGCAATGTTTGATACAGAAGATGATGACGATGATATTGACGTCGAGGAAGAACCGCTGAACACCTATACCAAAGAGAACTTCCTTGCAGACGTATATATCAGTGAAAAACAATATGACACTTTAGAAGGACTGCTCCGAAAGAAATTGAACGTCATTTTGCAGGGTGCTCCGGGTGTCGGTAAAACCTACGCCGCAAAGCGTCTTGCCTATTCAATGATGGGCGTTAAGGATCCCGAACGTGTGCAGCTTGTTCAATTCCATCAAAGTTATTCCTATGAGGATTTTGTCGAGGGCTTCCGTCCGTCAAGCACAGGAATGAATTTTGAAATTAAGAAGGGCGCATTTTACAACTTCTGCAAGAAAGCGTCCGATGATAAAGAAAACGAGTATTTCTTTATCATTGATGAAATCAATCGTGGCAATCTCAGTAAGATTTTCGGCGAGCTGTTTATGCTGATTGAAGCCGATAAGCGAGGTAATGATATTCAGTTGCTCTACTCTTCGGACAAGTTTTCCGTCTCGAAAAATGTTTACATTATCGGTATGATGAACACAGCTGACAGAAGCTTGGCGATGATTGACTATGCGCTCCGCAGGCGTTTTGCGTTCTATGAAATGAAGCCTGCGTTTGAATCCGAGGGCTTTAGAGAATATCAGTACGGATTGGAAAATGATAAATTCAACAAACTGATTGACTGCGTTATCAGCCTGAATCAGAAGATAGCCGATGATGATTCTCTCGGCGAGGGTTTCTGTATCGGTCACAGCTATTTCTGCGATATTGAGGAAATTAAGGAGAACACGCTGACCGATATTGTTGAGTTTGAAATTATCCCCTTGCTCAAAGAGTATTGGTTTGACGAGCCTTCAAAAGTGAAAGAATGGTCTGACCGTTTGAGGAGTGCTGTCAAGTGATTCCGATTCAAAATATCTACTATATGCTCTCCTACGCATTTCAAGTGCTGAACGAGCAAGGATATAAAAGTGTGGCGACAGAGCATTTTGAGAATGTGGCGGATTTATGCGCCGCAATACTGATTAAAGGCTTGTCAAAGCAGCTCAAGCGTGGTCTGATGAAGGATTATATCCCGAAGCGTGAACCGCTGACGGCGCTGCGTGGTAAAATGGAAATTTCGGAAACGCTGAAAACAAATTCCATTATCAAGCGGCAGGTTGTGTGCTCCTACGACGAGTTTTCCGAAAACGCCTATATGAACCGTATCATCAAGACGACAATGCTGCGCCTGATGGTGGCGGACGTTGACAAGAGCCGCAAAAAGGAAATGAAAAAGCTGTTGGTGTTCTTGGGCAATGTTGAGCCGCTGCCGATTTACAGTATCAACTGGAATCTGCGCTATGACCGCAATAATCAGACGTACCGTATGCTGGTTTCGGTTTGCTATTTGGTTTTGAAGGGCTTGCTGCAAACACAGTCGGACGGCACAACCAAGCTGATGGATTTCCTCGATGAACAGCGTATGCACCGCTTGTATGAGAAGTTTATTCTGGAATATTTCCGCAAGGAACATCCGGAACTGACCGTCGGCGCACCGCAAATCCCGTGGCAGCTCGACGACGATTTCTGCGATATGCTTCCGGTTATGCAGTCAGATATTGTGCTCGAAAAAGACGATAACATTCTGATTATCGACGCAAAATATTACGCCCATACCACACAGCAGCGGTTTAATAAGGCAACTGTCCACTCGGCAAACCTGTATCAGATTTTTACCTACGTCAAGAACAAGCAGGAAGAACTGAAGGACAGGCAAGTAACCGTTTCGGGAATGTTGCTCTACGCCAAAACAGACGAACAAATTGTCCCCGACAATACCTATCAAATGAGCGGAAACCAAATCAGCGTGAAAACGCTTGATTTGAATTGCGGATTTGATGAGATTCGAGAGCAGTTGGATAGTATGGTATTATAGAGGTAGTAATGTCTATTTATTATATAAACGATATACTATATAACGAAGAACAAATCAATCAGATAACCTGGGATAATTTTACATTAAGTATTGTAAATAGTCATCCGAAGTATTTGTATAAATATTTTCCAAACTTAACGAACGATGGCAAAAATCATTCTGTTGAAGCTATTGAAAATAATACAGTTTTTCTTCAAAATCCAATTAAATTTGATGATCCATATGATTGTAATTACTGTGTAAATCCCTCTGAATTTTCTTATAGATTTATAAAAAAGCTTGCTATGCACTGTGGTTTGAAAGTTGAAGCAAGCTGGGATTTTGCGATGATTTCATATCAATTAGCTCTTCGTATATTTAATCATATTGTGTCCGGTAATTCTTTGGATAGTATAATATCTACAGATAGCAGTAATGAATTAGAAAACTTAAAAGATAAACTATTTATTAATTTCTTAAAACTTGAACTTACACAAAGCGAATCTAATGAAAAGAGTTATCAAAACGCAATCAACAAAACTATAGACTTCGAATATAAAAATAGTGTTCGATTGATATATGATAAAATAAGAATATCTTGCTTTACTCAAACTCCTTATTCAATGTTGATGTGGTCGCACTATGCTAATAATCACAAAGGCTTTTGTATTGAGTACAAATGGTCTGATGACTATAAAAAATACAGCGATATAATTAACAATATCTTCCCTGTAATATATACTGATTCACGCAAAAACCTTGTTGATTTCTTTATTTCGTTAGATGAAGGAAATCATAAAAAAGAGGATCTGTGGAACATTTATAAATATGGACTTTTAAGCAAAAGCTTAGATTGGAAGTATCAAAAAGAATGGCGACTTTTGACATATGAAAACGCTAAAAAAGGCTATAATTATCGATTCTTTGATATCAATAAGATTTATCTCGGTTGTAAAATGGAAAAAGAAGAACGTTCAAGAGTAATTGGGATTTGTAATAAACTTAGAATTCCTTGGACGTGTGTTGTAATATCTGATGATCAAAATGAAAGAGTGTTTATCAAAAAATGTTCATTTAGAGATGCTTCCACTCAAAAAGTTGATAAATAGAATTCGGGCGAAGATGGGATTACCACCTTCGCCCGGTTAATTTATTCATATATCAATTCATTGTTTACAATTTCTTCCGCACGGTTGCGTATATTATTCATACGCTTAACCCACAATAGCTGATCTTCACCCTTGAGGTGTTCGGTTACGCCTTCCTTTCTGGCAAGCTGTTTTACAAGCCTATTAAACATTTCAGTAGCTTCCTCATCAATATCGGCAAGGTATGCGGAGAGTGTACAGCTCGTCAATAGGTTTGTATAGCGGATTCTGTGATATTTCTCGATATACCGTAAATGCCGCTTGCCCCAAATCCCGATCTCAACCTTCGGCTGTTCGGGTAATGTCAGGTTAGGTAAAAGGTAATCGCCTTGCTGAGTGTATGTGATCTTATTTGTCATAAATGTTATCCTCCTTAATAGTCGAAAAAGTGTACGAAGTTTGCTTGAAAAAGTTAAGTATTTATGCGGCTTTGCAATAGCGGATTTAGATGGGTTAAGGTGTTATCATTACCACCCTCAAAAAACCGCAAATATACCGATTACGGGCATTTGCTGACCACCTAGATTTTCTTGATTTTAGCATTGGCTGTTTTAATCAAGACCTCATCAACAAGATCGGTATATCTGCCCTCCGCAATCAACTGATTTCGCAAGTCGTTCAGGCTGTTTATCAACAATCGCCTTTCTTCGCTATTTAGATAGATGTGATATTTAGTTTTTCTCATTCGTAAAACCTCCGTAAAGTATAGATTTATCCTACAATCTTAACTATCCGACTGTTTCACATAACACCTTCTTTATCGCTAACACCCCGTGGACTGTTTTTAGTGAACTGGGATTGTGCGAGTGCTGTTTAAGAACCAAACATAGTATGCGAGGCAGTTACTTTCCTCCCTTACAAAGTAAGTTGGGGGAGCTAGAAAACGACAGGTTTTTACCTGTCGTTTTTTTAGTGAAATAAATCCTTACGAATTTGTGAAATACGCTTTGCGTGTGCAATATTTCTTCTGAATGTGAAATGCCTACGGTGTGAGCTGATTTATTTCATTTCACTTTCTGTGTTACCAGAAAATTTCACAATACGTTATGTAGTATTTCACCGTTTGCACAGCAAACAATTTCACGGAGCAGTTGATGTGTGGAAACGAAATTTCAACCATGTCGAGCATCTTTTTGATTACGGCAGTGCCGTTCGTAAGGTTATGTGTACAACCAATGCGATTGAAAGCATAAATTCAAGTTTCAGAAAAGTTACAAAAATGGGTGCTTTTCCAAACGAAAACGCACTACTCAAATTGCTCTATTTACGCACAACCGAGCTTTACAAAAAGTGGAATGGCAGTAGGGTTCAAAATTGGGCTATGGTCAGAAATCAACTGGCTGCGAATGAAAAAATCAGTGCCCGTATTAAAAAATACGAGCACATGATTTAAGGCATTAACATAATTTTTTATGATCTTTATAAAACTTACACACTTTTCTTGACAAAGCCTCCTCATATCTATTATTATAATGATGATGACCATGAACTCCCATTCCCAGGAGAGAAAATGTCACCGGATGGTGGTAATAACCGGTATGTTTACACAATTTACGGTGTGAACAATCCGAGAGCTATTTTTAATAATAGCACTACTGATCCTGCAACCAGACAACAACATCCCGGTATCAATCAACCCGGAATTGAAATAACAGAAGATGAAATGTGGGTAGTAAATGAAACTGCATATAGCAAAAAACCACAGGGAATTACAGTTCATTTTTATCGTCCGGCTGATTGGGAGTATTGGAACACAAGGATTTACTTCTATGAAGATAATAATATTCTGATGGAATGGCCTGGTACGCTGATGAATAGTCAAATGTACGATAATTGGTTAACCTATACGATATATGGTATAGATAATCCTAAAGTAATATTTAATGATTCTCAAAATAAGCAGATACCAGGAGTATTACAAGAAGGTCACTTAGTAACACGGGATGTGTGGTATAAAGATGGTATATGGTCAACATATAAACCGTAATATACTTTGATAAGCAATCGGATGACAAAGTCTTTTGCTATGTCATCCGATTACAATATACTATAACAAAAAGAGTGATAGTGTATGAATAAAAAAAACTAAAATTATATTGATAATTGTATTAATTGTAGCATTTATAGCATTAATAATACTTTTGCTTCATCCTTGGAAGAGTAACAAATCAGATGGTACGGAGTATTATATGTCAAAAAAATATAACTATTGGTTTGAGGTGGATAATGGTCAAGCAACTTTGATTAAATATACGGGTGAAGAGTATCATGTTAAGCTTCCGTCAAGTGTTTATGGAGTTCCAGTTACAAAGTTAGGTGAGTATGAGGTGCTTAATCTTTCAGGAGCAGCTAAAAGGGGAATATTCGAAGACAGTAATGTGTCAGAAGTGAGTATCCCTGAAGGTGTAACGGAAATATGTAATGATGCATTTTATTCTTCAGGTCTCTGTGAAGTGAATATACCTTCCAGCGTTAGAGTAGTCGGGACAAGGGCGTTTGCTTTTTGTAAGTATTTAAGGTCTGTGAAATTTGAAACAGGAATAAAAACAATAAGTGAATCAATGTTTAGTAATTGTAAAAACCTGCGTTTTATCGAATTGCCAAGTAGTGTAGAAAAGATAGAAGGTGATGCCTTTGCAGAATGTGCGTTACAAAAAATAGATTTACCTGAAAACATAAATACAATTGAATCTTATGCATTTAGGGAGTGTGATTCTCTAACATTTGTTACTATACCACCAAAAGTAACATCTATTAATAGTGGGACGTTTTATAGCTGTGACTTTTTAGAAAAAGTAAATATTCATGATGAAGTTAAATATATAGCTAATGATGCCTTTGACAGATGTGACAAACTTACAATCTGCGGAATGAAGGGTAGTTATGCAGAACAGTATGCAAAAAAACATAACATACCATTTGAAAAATTGGATACAACAATTCAGTCTGTAAATTAATAATTATCGGTTTGTTGATAATTAAAACTATATTTTTTACGAGAGAATTTTAATATGATGGAGAAAATAAAAAAATATAAATTACCTATTGGGATATTGTGTGCAGTGATAGCGATACTTATATTGTTGCAAAGCTGTTCAAGTGAGCATTGGTGGTTTGGGTACACATATGAAACCGATGGATATACAAATAAATCGGCAACAATTGTAAAGATAAACTACCCGTCAGAGAAAGTTGTAATTCCTTCAACAATATTTTTCCATAAAGTAAATGCTTTAGGCGGATATGTTACAGGATACAATTTGTGGGGAGCAGAAAGGAAAGGAATGTTTGAGGATAACGATATAGTAAAAGAGATTGTTGTTTCTGAAGGGATAGAGTATATATTTAACAGATGTTTTGACCATTGTATTTCATTAGAAAGCATACAACTCCCAAGTACTATAAAACAATTCTCTTTTACGAATTGTGAAAGTCTGAAAAATGTTAATTTTAATGGTGATGTAAAAGAAATTGAAAGTTTATCATTTTCAGGCTGTTCTTCATTAGAAACGCTTGTAATTCCGGATAATATTGCTGATCGTGGTATAGCATACGGTGCTTTTTCCGGTTGCACATCACTAAAAAGTATAAATATTCCCGATAATATTACTGCAATACAACGATATACATTTAGTAATTGCATATCCTTAAAACAGTTAGTTTTGTCTAAAAATATTAAGAGCATTGAATGGGGTGCTTTTGAAAACTGCACCTTGCTGGAGAAAATTATCATTTACGATAAGGCAGAACATATTGCAGATAACGCTTTTGACGGTTGTGACAAACTCACAATCTATGGAATAAAGGGTAGTTATGCAGAACAGTATGCAAACAAACATGACATACCATTTGAAGAATTGAATAACATAGATGACTGATTATATTTGCGGAGATTAAATAAAGTCAAATTTTAGAATTTAAATGCCGACAAGTTATAGCTGTTAATGCTATTACCTGTCGGCATTATTTTTGCCCTTTTGCGTTGAAAGCAGAAAGGGCAATTATGATTTATAGAAACAGAAGTCCCCCCATCGACCTGAATTAAAAAATTCAGATTGATTGGAGAAAAAATTAATGGACGCAAATTGCAATAGCAAATTGAAACAATTTTTTAAGAATATCATGTTCATTGAAGTAGATATTTGTAAGTCACCGCAGTAAGGAATGTTGTAAACAAACAGCACCCCATAAAATTCTGTGTAAATAATAATCCTTCAAGCAATAACAAAACAGCGGATTGGAGCTTGTAAAATAAAGTGTGTAAGTTAGAAAAATAACTTGCACACTTTTCTTGACAAAGCCTCAAGAAAATTTGCGTTTACACTTGCAAGCTGATTTGATACATCATCGTACTTGTCCTTTTCGACATACTGACCGCCTGCAAGGTTGCCGAGCTTAACATCTGCCGCATTGTTTACCTTTTCTGCAAACTGTTCAAATGTCAAAGCTTCGCCGCCAAACAGGGCTTTTAAAATTTCCATTAAGTCCATTTGTTTGCTCCTTTCAATTTATTAGCAATTGTGTGTATGCTCAGATATTTGAGCAATATTAAAAGCCCCCGAAATTCGGGAGCTTATAACCATAATCTGTAATTTTCGGAGTAAAAGTAAAAGGGATGTTTCAAATACCCATTTAATACCCTTTTAAATTCGTTTAATTTTGTTTTTATTCAATCAACTATGTAACTCTTTACCTTTTAGCAACAAAAGCTAATACAAGACAAATAAGCACTCTAAGAGTTATTGCGTTTTTGATAAAGCAGATTGTCATAAATCTGATACATTCGTTTACCTAATTTGTTAACGGTATCCTCATCATCCATACCACTATCAACTATCTCCATATTGATTTCATCTTGAAAATCGCTAACTTCTTTTACATCAAAGTAAATATTGTTATTTTTTTCTTCTTTTGTAGTTACTAACTTATAAGCATAAGGAATTTTATCCTTTAAAAAATTAAAATCCTTTTTAGACAGCATAAAAATCATGTAATCACCTACTTTGGATTTACTTGAATTAAATTACCAGTATGTGGGTTAATGGTAACGCCACATATTTCTGTTGAATGTAGAATACTATCGCCGCCATGTGTAATTTTTATTTTACCATTGAGTATAGCATCTTTTATGTCTTCTAAAGATACATCATTCCTTATATCATCATTATGTTTTAAAAGTTTATACCTTTCAATATCATTATACTTCACATTGTAATATTCTGCAAGTGTTCTTTTGGTTGCCATGATTTTGCGTTCGAAAGCTCTTTGCTGTTGTTCTGTCTCATACAGCGTGTGCATTGAGCCGTCGGGATATTCAATATTTTTAGCATTAAGTTCTTCGATGTCTTTGGCTGAGTACATTCGAGCAGAACCCTAAGAGCTTTTCTGTCAAATATCTGTAGAGCATATTTTGTCCTCCGTTTCAGGTTTTTAAGCAATTCCTTTTAACGGATTTTGGCAAAATATGCTCTACTTTTTTTACTTTTTATTTGCAGCTCTTTTTCTGCCCTAACTTTTATTATAGAACAATAATTGAAATAGAAGGGCGTTGATGAGGGTTAGGGTTACGCACCGCAAGCAATTGGCGGGGCAGAAATCTTTTGATTTTAAAAATGTATAATACGACATACTGATAGTAGTATGTTATATTATGCAAACTATATAGAAAGTATACCGAAATTGTATAACTGAATAAAATGTACTAAAAATAAGGATAAAATAACTTAAAGATATTGAAAATAACTATAGTACGTGCTAAAATTAGACAAAAGAAAAGGATTCGGAAAACCGAATCCTCAAATCACACACTGTGATGGTTGCCTAAGCAACGGATAGAATGAATTTTTATTTGAACTCATAGTGTAAATCCAATAAGGTAATTAGATTATCTTAATAATATTACAAAATAAATACTTTGTCAATAGAAAAGGAGGAATTTATGAAGAATTTTAATAACGATTATTATACAGGATTTGATATAGGAACGGATTCTGTCGGATATGCAGTAGCCGATACAGATTACAATCTCTGCAAATTTAAAGGCAATGCCATGTGGGGTGTTGATCTCTTTGAGGAGAGTAATTCAGCTGCCGAGAGAAGAACTCTTAGATCGGCACGAAGAAGAGGTTTGAGAAAAAGAAACCGTATTGAATGGCTGCAAATGCTTTTCGATGAGGAAATTTCAAAAGTTGACAATGCTTTTTTTCAGAGATTAAAAGAAAGTTGTCTGTATCTTGATGACAAATCATCAAATGTTCCGTATGCGGTTTTTGCAGACGATAATTACACCGATAAAGAATTCCATACAAACTACCCCACAATATATCATCTTAGAAAAGAATTGATTAATAGTTCACAACCACACGATATAAGACTTGTATATCTTGCGTTACATCATATTATAAAACACAGAGGACATTTCTTGTTTGATAATATGGGGTCTGATTTTGAAAGTGAATCCTCGTTTGAAGCTCTTTTTGACGATTTAAAACTTTACTTAAAAGAAGAATATGAAATTGAATTTGAGTGCAATGATTCGTTAAGATTTTCAGAAATATTAAAGGACAAAACATTGAAGAAAACTGCAAAATCGTCCGAATCGTACAAGCTTTTCGGTTATAGTAAAAGAAATAATCCATACGAAACCGCATTGATAGATTTGATGTGTGGCAGAAAGGTTAAATTTTCCGATATGTTCGGTGATAAGTCGTTTGACAGTGAGGAGGTAAACGGTATTACCTTTGAAAGCGGTTATGACGATAATGAAAATACATACCGTGATTTGTTACAAGAAAAGTTTGAACTTATCGAAAAAGCAAAGGCGGTTTATGACTGGGCAATTCTTGCAGATATTTTGAACGGTGAAAAGTATATTTCATTTGCCAAAGTTAAAACATACGAAGAACATAGTTCGGATTTGAAAATACTCAAAAAATTTGTCAAGGAAAGATGTAAGCCATTATATGACGAAATCTTTAGAATTACAAAGGACAAGCTTGATAACTATACGGCATATTGCGGAAAGTACAAAGAAAACGGCAGAAACGGTGTGATTCAGTATCGTACAAATCAGGCGGATTTCTGCAAATATCTGAAGAAAAAGTTTGAAAAGCTTGACAAAACAGGCTATGAAGAAATGTTTGATAAGATTGAAAACGGCACATTTATGCCGAAAATTGTCGTAAAAGACAACGGCGTTATTCCTATGCAGGTGAATAGGAGTGAGCTGAAAGCAATTCTGAAGAATGCTTCAACTTATCTTGAATTTCTTAATAAAAAAGATGAAAACGGAATTTCTGTAAGTGACAAGATAGTTAAGATTTTTGAATTCAGAATACCGTATTATGTAGGTCCGCTGAATAATCACAGCCTAAAATTCTGGCTTGTCAGAAGTGATGAAAAAATATATCCATGGAATTTTGACAGTGTTGTTGACATAGAGCAATCGGCAGAGAATTTTATAAATAATCTGACTTCAAAATGTACATATCTTCCAACGAAGGATGTAATACCTAAGAATTCGATTTTATACAGTGCTTTTACGGTTCTTAATGAACTGAATAATTTAAGACTTGACGGAAAAAAGCCTGATGTAAGTCTTAAACAGGCAATATTTAATGACTTGTTTATGACGCATAAAAAGGTCAGAAGAAAAGATTTGCTAAATTATCTAAAAAGCGAAAAAGGTATTACGCCCGATATTACAGGCATTGACGGTGATTTTAAGTCAAGTATGCGTTCCGCAATTGAAATGTCACAATTTAATCTGACCGACAGCGAAAAAGAGGACGCTATAAAAGCTATAACTGTATTTGGCGATGATAAAAAACTTTTAAGAAAGCGTTTAAAAAGGCAGCTCGGTTCAAAATTATCTGATGAAGATATAATGAGAATTTCTAAACTCAAATACAAGGATTGGGGAAGATTATCAAAGGAGTTTCTTACCGAAGTTTATAATGTCGATAAAAATACAGGCGAGTTGCAATTTAACATTATCCATGCACTATGGCAGACAAATGATAATCTTATGGAGCTGCTTGGCTCAAAATACGGTTTTGAACAGAGCAGACAAAACTATCTTGACGGTATTCAGACAGGGCAAAGCCTTGAGAAAATGGTGGAGAATCTCTATATTTCTCCTGCGGTAAAACGCCCTGTGTATCAGTCTTTGAAAATCATGCATGAAATCAACAAAATTCAAGGTCATGCACCTAAAAAGATATTTGTTGAGATGACAAGAAAAGACGGTGTGAAAGGTGACAAAGGCCGTAAAGAGTCAAGAAAGACCAAGCTTGTAGATTTGTATAAAAAGTGCGGTGAGGATTCGGGCGAACTCTGGGAATCTCTTGAAAAAACACCTGATGATGAATTTAAAAGAGACAGACTGTATTTTTACTATACTCAATTCGGCAAGTGTATGTACACGGGAGAACCGATAAATCTGTCGCAATTGTACAATCAAAACATTTACGATGTAGATCACATTTTCCCTCGTTCAAAAGTTAAAGATGACAGCCTTGATAACCGTGTCCTTGTAAAGAAACAGGTTAATGCTCACAAGGATAATACATATCCGCTTGACAGTTCAATTCGTGAAAAGATGAAAGGCTTCTGGCATTTGCTTATTGATAAAGGTCTTATTAGCAAGAAAAAGTACGAGAGGCTTACAAGGGCAACTGAGCTTACTGACAGCGAACTTTCAGATTTTATTGCAAGACAGATTGTTGAAACATCTCAATCGACAAAAGCAGTTGCGTCACTTTTTAAAGAATTGTATCCCGATACTGAAATTGTGTATGTAAAAGCGTCAACGGTTTCTGAATTCAGACACGAATATGATTTCTTAAAATGCAGAGAAGTAAACGATTTTCACCATGCAAAAGATGCCTATCTAAATATTGTTGTCGGCAATGTGTATAACGAACGCTGTACACACAACAAATCCATATTTATAAAAGGTTTGCAGACTAAAACATACAGTCTTAACAAAATGTTCAGTTTTAACACACCAAACGCATGGTCAATTGATGATAATAAGTCAATCAAAATTGTCAGAAAGACTATGAACAAGAACAATATCCGCTTCACAAGGTATGCTTTAACAAGGAACGGCGGACTTTTCAAGATGAATCCTCTGAAAAAAGGAAGAGGACAGGTTTCGCTAAAACAGAACTCTCCGCTTTCGGATATCAGTAAATACGGAGGTTATGACAAGCCGGCATCTTCGTACTTTTCATTTGTTAAATACGAGGGCAAAAAGGGCAAAGAAATGCGTCAGCTTGTTGCAATTGATTCTTACATTAAAGCTCGGTATGAGGCAAATCCTGAAAAATATCTGAGCGAAACTCTTGGCTTGAAAAATCCTGTGGTTTTGATTCCCGTTGTAAAATATAATGCCTGCATTGAAATTGACGGTTTCAGAATGCACATAAGCAGTAAGTCAAATGGCGGCAAAAAAATTGTATACAAACCTGCTATGCAGTTAACAGTTAGTTATGATACGGAAAAATATATCAGAAATGTCGTTAAGTTAAATTCCATGCCTGAAAATTACAATATTACAGAGCGTGACAAAGTGAGTGCCGATGAGAATTTGAAGTTGTTTGATATTCTAATTTTAAAAATGACAGAAACAATTTTAAAAGTTAAATTCGGTGATATGGGTGTTAAAATTGCATCTCATCGTGATGCTTTTGAAAAACTGGATGTAAGAAAACAATGTTTTGTTCTTGCAGAAATTCTTAAAATTATTCACTCAAATGTTGTTACCGGTGACTTAACTTTAATCGACGAAGCTAAAAAAGCGGGAGTTGTTTCCACAAATTCCGTATTGTCGGAGATTAAAGGTGTAAAGTCGATTTATCTTGTTCATCAGTCGGTAACAGGTTTGTTTGAGAAGAAGATTGATTTGTTACATATGTAAGTTATCAGAAAAGAGGAAATTTAGATGAGTTGGAGAACGGTAGTAATTACGAAAACATCCAAGCCGGATTACAGCATGGGACACCTTGTTGTGATTGATAATGATTTGTGCGAATTTTATTGACAATCATTATACAAATGTTATAAAATAACCTTATAGATTTGCCGTGCACAGTATAGTGGGTGCATTTTATTCCCAATTTGAGGTTTGAGGTTTGAGAATAGTGTAAATCTATAAGGTAGTAAAACCAACTGGAAATTGAACTGATGAGGCAGTTTGTTTGAGAATAGTGTAAATCTATAAGGTAGTAAAACGTAAGGTCACTTCCGGAATCGGATCTATTTGTTTGAGAATAGTGTAAATCTATAAGGTAGTAAAACGTAAGGTCACTTCCGGAATCGGATCTATTTGTTTGAGAATAGTGTAAATCTATAAGGTAGTAAAACTACGAGCTTGAAACGCAGGAAACACAGGTGGTTTGAGAATAGTGTAAATCTATAAGGTAGTAAAACTTTTTAACTTGGGTATAGCTTCGCCATCCGTTTGAGAATAGTGTAAATCTATAAGGTAGTAAAACTTGACGATTTGTCAAAGTATATGGGCATTTGTTTGAGAATAGTGTAAATCTAATTAGGGTACAAATTTTACTCGTGGACTGTGAAAAAACAGCATTGAAAAAAACAATAAGGCACATAACCGTTATCACTTTCGGTTATGTGCCTTTTGCGGTATAACAAATTTGCGAACAATACCACGATTGATTACAGTCCAAAACAAGGAAGATTTCAGTGCGTTAATTTCCAAAGTAAGTTCCATGGTGAAAGTTACTTTGGAAATTAACTATTTACTTTTTTGTTTAAGTTTGCGGTAAATATGAATTGTATAATCCGTTTTATTGTGTTATTATGTAGTAAAATGGTGTGCAACATTGGTGTTTTGAAAAAATTATGTTGCTGAAATTAAACTTGAAATAACTGATGGGTGGCATATGGTTCGCAAAGTTGACAAAACAAAGCTTCTGACTGTTGTCGGGATAATTATATTCCTGTTCGGAGGTGCGGTGAGAATTTTTTCTCATCTTACTTCCTCGGCGGATAATTATATTGAAAATTTTGATGTTATTATCTTTTCGGGGCTTATTATAGGCTGGGGTGTGTCTGTTGCATATCGCATTGTTCAGAAGAATATACGAATCTGCCTTGTGATATCTGCGGCGCTTATGCTCTTGTGGATGGCTCTTCGTGCCATAAAATACAACAGCCCTGCCGACATCAACACATACGGACGGTATCTTTGGTATTCATATTACATAGCAATGGTGTTTTTGCCGCTTATGATGTTTTTTGCAATGCTGAATATCGGTAAGCCCGAAAATACAAATAACCGAAAATATCTTTTGATTATACCTGCCGCCGTTCTTGTGCTGCTTGTTATGACGAACGATTTTCATCAGCTTGCTTTTGTATTTGAACCCGATTTTCACAATTGGAACAAACAATACAGTTACGGTCCTGTTTACTATGTAATTGCAGTGTGGATTTTTATACTTGTACTTTCGTCAATTGTGCTTTCAATCAATCGATGCAGAATTTCCGCAACACGCAAAAAGCTGTGGATTCCGATTGTAATAATTCTTGTCGCAATAATTTACACACTCTGGAATAATCTGAATCACGGATATTCGGGACTTAGAATTTACAATGTTCCCGAGGTGTTCTGTTTTGCCTCAATTGCTCTATGGGAAAGCCTTATTCAGATAGGTCTTGTGCCGTCAAATACGGGTTACGGCGATTTTTTCAATGCGTCAAATCTTAACACTCTCATATTTGACAATGAGGGCAATGTGAAATACCGCTCCAAAAACGCAACAAATGTTTCAAAAGATGTTGTTCTGCAAAACGGTAACAGTGTTGTGATTGATGAAAATATAATTCTTAAAAAGCATGATATAAAAGGCGGTAAGGCAGTTTGGACGGAAGACATATCGGCAATTAACCGAATTAACAGAGAACTTTCGGAAGTAAAAGAGCAGATTTCGGAATACAATGTAATCTTAAAATCAGAGGCAGAGCTGAAAAAACGAAGAGCGGCAGTAACCGAACAGAACAAGCTCTATGACAGTATAACCGAATTTATCCGTCCTCAGCTTTGCGACCTTGAAAATATACTCAAAAATATTGAAAACAACAGGGGAGATATTTCGGTTAATTATGCCGGTGCCTGTGTTGTTAATGTCTACATCAAGAGAATAAGCAATCTGCTCATTATGGCAAAAAGCAGAAAAATGCTGAATGCTTTTGAGCTTGAAAACAGTATCCGAGAACTTGCCGAGTACATTTCTGTTTACGGAATTTCGTGTTCGTTTTTCAGTAATGTTTCGGGAGAAATTTCAGCCGAAAAAACGATTGCACTTTTTAAATTCATCGGGATTTTTATAAGGCATATAATGAACTGCACAGATGCGTTGCTGTTTAATTTAAAAGTCCATGACAGATTTATTGATTTAAAAATCAACTGTGACAGCAAAAATGAAATGAAAATTCCCGATGATTTACTTGACGATATTACAAAACTCGGCGGAAATGTCACCACGGAATATGACGCCGACACGCTGTTTGTGTTTGTTCGTATGCAAAGCGGAGGTGATGACATATGACATCCATCCTTGAAATGCGTTCGTTTGTTTGTGTTATATTGATGAGTGTGCAATTTGTTGTTGCCTGTGCGGCAATATACAACGCAACGCAATCTTTTCTTTATAAAATCAGGTTGTGGAAACCGATTTCAGCGGTTATAATTGCAGTAATCTCTTTGACAATGTTTTTGGTAAGCACTCATGTCTTGAGTAAAATATATTACGATAACCAAATTAATAAAATGGCTGAATTTTTTGGCAGAATGCCGTTTGCTCTGTCTGTCGGCATTACGGCATATTGTGCTGTAATGTCTGTGTACATAACGGTAAGGCTTCATCATTGCAGGAATACCGATATTACCGCAATGTCAATTAAAGAAAGCTTTGACGGCTTGCCGACAGGACTTTGCTATTTTGACGAAAACGGACTTGTTGTATTGAAAAATAATCTTATGGAAAGCATATGCCTTGAACTTACGGGTAAATCGCTTAATGTTGCAATGCCATTCAGAGAGAAGATAAAAGAGGCTTCTCAATATGAAAATGACGGGGCATTTACAGTCAGATTAAAGGACGGCAGGGTTTTCAGCTTTTCGTTGTCGGAAACGGAAATTTTTTCAAAACCGTATTTTCAGCTTGCGGCAACCGATATAACAGAGTTTACAAAGCTTACATCAACCTTGGAATATGAAATAGGCGAGTTAAAAAAGGTTAATGCTCATCTGAAAAAATACAATGAAATGGTCTGTGATCTGACAAGAGAAGAAGAAATTCTTCGCACAAAAGAGATAATTCATGACAGGCTCGGCAGTACGCTGATAACAACAAGAAGATATCTTGAAAACGGCACTCTGTCTGAAAATAACAGTAAATTACTTGAAATGTGGAAAAACAATATTTCTGTTCTGAATACCGCAGAGAATGATTGCAAAGATGAAAACTTTGCTAAGGATATTGAAAATGCCGCAAAGCTTGTCGGAATAACGCTTGAAACAGTCGGAAATCTTCCGACTGATAACAATGCGGTTGCACGGGTTCTGACTTTTGCAACAATGCAATGCCTTAACAATGCCGCAAGACACGCAAAAGCAGATAAAATGATTCTTGAAAGTCTTGACGACGGTGAAAAATATATTTTTAAATTTGCAAATAACGGCAGAAAACCGCCTCGAAAAATCAATGAGGGCGGCGGACTTTCTTCCGTAAGAAAAAAAGCAGAGCAAATCGGCGGAAGCATGAAAATATCGACTTCCGAAATTTTTGTTCTTGAAATCACAATACCGAAAAGCGAGGTGCTGCAGTATGACAAGAGTGCTGATAGTTGAAGATCAGTCAATGCCGAGAACTTTATTTGAAATGTATGTAAACCAAAGCGAAAACTATACGCTTGCGGGCTCAATAAGTAATGCCGATATGACGGATTATCATTGTGAAAATTCCGATGTTGACCTGATTTTAATGGATATATGCACTTCAATGGGAGCAAACGGTCTTGAGGCGGCTGAAAGAATAAAAGCAAAGTTCCCGAAAATTAAGATAATCATTGTTACCTCAATGCCCGAATATTCCTATCTAAAGCGTGCCAAGGAAGCAGGGGTTGACAGCTTTTGGTACAAAGAGGTAAGTCCCGAACCTATTATTGAACTTATGGACAGAACAATGAACGGTGAGCGTGTGTTTCCCGACACAACTCCCAAAATTAAATTCGGCAACGCAATGAGTACGGATTTTACCGAAAGGGAGCTTGAGGTTTTGCGTGAACTGACAAGCGGTGATACAAACACGGAAATTGCCAAAAGACTTTACATTGCTCCGGGTACTGTCAAGAACTATATACAGTATATGCTTGAAAAAACAGGCTTTAAGTCAAGAACAGAGCTTGCCGTAAAGGCAAGAGAGGCGGGACTTGTAATCCTTGACGATAGAATTAACGACAAATAAATACTTTTTTCTGAATATGTGCCGTTTGGCACATATTTTTTTGCTGTTAAAACAGTATAATACAATTACAGGATATAAACTGCTCAGACGGTGAATATCTTTTGTGCAAAACGCTATCTTTGTCCGATTAATAATCAAAGACAAAGGTGCATAAAATTTATTATTTAATGACAGGAGGAAAAACTATGGAGGCAAAAGGTTCAACTTTTCTTAAAGTAACGGGAATCCTTATGATTGTATTTGGTGCTATTGCATTGATTGTATCAATCATCGCCATTCTCGGTATCGCCGCACTTGCAGCTTTTAACGACGGTACATACGATATGACTATGCTTTATGTCGGCGGCGTTTTCGCACTTATCAGTGCGGTTGCTGAGTTTGTTGCAGGTATTATCGGCGTTATCAACGCAAAACTTCCGCACAAGGCAAATACATGTATTGTATGGGGCGTTGTTGTTGCGGTTATGTGTATTGCAGGCGAAATTATCAGCATGATAGGCGGATCACAGTTCAATGTATTCTCTCTTATCTGCGGTCTTGCTATCCCTGTACTTTACATTATAGGCGCTGTTAAGAACAAAGCATAATTATTTTATTATTTACCCCCCTTTTAATTACCCACCGTAAATATTTTTAGCACAAGGTCACAGCTGTCCGAACAATCGGGCGGCTGTGCTTTTTTTGTTTATGTTGTGAAATATGCCGTTTGGCACATTCATATTCTATCGCAAAATTGTACAATATAAGTGAAAGATATAGGTGAAAAGGGGTGATGTCCGTTGAAGAAAATTTTGCTCAGTGTTCAGAATAATTTGCTCAGTGAGGCTATTCAAAATGCCCTTGTAAAGAAGGGAAGATTTTGTATTGAAAATGTTTCACCGAATCAAGACGGGAAAATTCTTGATTTGTGCATTGCAGAAAGAGTTGATGTTTTGCTTATGGATGTCACAAGACTTGCCGATTCAACTATTGAGAAACGGCTTGAGCTTTGTGGAAAAGTAAAGGAATATCTGCCAAGCTGTAAAACGGCTCTGCTCTGTGACGAACAGGCATATCCCGACCTTGCCGACAGGGTTAAACAGGCAAAACAATTCGGAAAAATAAGCTCGTTTTTTTATTCATCCGTAACGGCAGATTATCTTGCCGCCGCACTTGACGCACTTTAAAAAGGAGGTACTGTTTATGGGTATATTTGACAGCTTAAAAAATATGACAAATCAGGCTGTAAAAAACAATGTTTCAAAGGCCGTTTCGGGAGCGGTAAACAATGCGATGCACAAAAGCAAAACATTTGTATTTGCCGATTATCCGAAAAATGCAGATGAACTCAAAAAAATGCCGGAGCTTGACTTTTCGTCACCTCTTTCAACAGCGGCATTTGCAATGCTTGTGTTGCTTGAATATGATGAAAGTCCGGAAAACACAATAGAAATGCTTAATGTATTAAAAGGACCTCAGCCGATGAACGGGATGGATATTCAGTTTTTGCGTGACAGAATCAAGGGCAGGGGATATATTCCTCGCTCATATTTTGAGGGTTCATCCGTGAAGAACGATTATACACCGAATGTTCCGTACAAAATAACCGTTTCCGAGTATGCATATACCTATCAGAGCGAGGGTTATGCAAAGGTTCAGGTTCAGTCGTCGGGAGCAGACTCACCTCGTCCGATTGAGCTTCGCAGAAAGGGCAATCAATGGTTCTTATGGCGTAATCTTGCACTCTCTGATATACGAACTCCGGCTTCGGTTGATCCTTGGGCATGAAGGAGGGATTTTTATGAAAATCACGAAAAAAGCAAAGCGTATTTCGAGTGTTGTTTTATGCTTTCTCATGCTGTTGACAACACTTCCTATGACAGCCATAACCGCAAATGCGGCGGCTCAGGCTTATATCAAATATATCGACACCGAGGTTTACATAGGAGATGTCCTTAACATTATCGTGGGAGTAAACGGCGGCAGTACAGGCGAAACCTTTACCTATCAATGGCAGGCAAAATATCCGAGCCTAAACTGGGTTAACCTTTCCGATAAAACCGACAGACCCGACTCGAAATTTTCGGGTGTTTTTACAGACCATCTTAAATTTCAGACCTACGCAGAACTTGTAGGACCCGGCTCAGGGTGGAAAGATGTTGTCTTTAGATGTAAAGTAACGGGTTCAAAGAGCGGTACTTTTTATTCGGGAAAATGTAACTTTCCGGGACTTCTTGAGAAGACAGAAATTCCTACAATTGGATTTTTAGGTTTGGAAAAACCTAAACAGGGGAAAATCCCCTCAACAACGGCAACTCCGATAAACAGCACTTATTACAGCTTTGATTATATTGAGTGGTATAAGTACGAAAACAACAAAGTTGGCAGAAAGCTCAACGACGGAGAAGCTTTTGACAGCGGTATGTATTGTTGTCAGCTATACTTTAATATGAACAGAGGATATGCGGTTGACAAAGACGCAGTATGCGGTTTGTACAATGGCGACAGTCAGGCGACAATTCTTCAGGATGAAACCACAGGTCAATATTATATTTGGGCATATTACATTGTTCCATATGAATCGCCATCATTTACACATCAGTTCCCTGAGGCAGAAATTATGATTATGAAAGGCAAAGAAGAAATTATATGGGTTGCTGCCAAAAATGCCGCAAGCTATCAGTGGCAGATGAAAGTAAAGAGAAGAACACCCACCGGTATAATAAGAATGTGGAAAAACATAGATGACGACTCATCTACATTAAACCAGTTTTCCTTCAAGGGTACAAAATCAAATACTTTGAGAATCAGACCGAATACGGATTTTGATGAAACTCAGTTCAGATGTGCTGTTACGGGTAAAAACGGTGATGTTATTTACAGTGAATCGGTTAAAGTTACGCAAAAGTTTAATGCATGCATTATAATAGATTTCAGAACGGGCGGCTCACCGGATGACACTATTACTGTTAAGTTTGATAAATACACTCCTGGTGGCGTTTATAAGAGTAGCTTTACAGATGAAATTGTGCACAAAAATGCAACTCTGTATTATTATCAAACAGGTACAGGTAAATATGTCATTACCGTAAGCAAGCCGCAATGCGTGACACGGGTATATGAAGTGAATGTTGATAAGAAAGATGTTAACCTTGATGTAAACATTACTGTTCCGTATGATGTCAATATGGATGGTGTTATTAATGTTGTGGACGCAACCTTGGTTCAAAAATATATTGTCGGGCTTGAAGAATTTGACGATTACACTCTTAAAATTGCAGACACAAACGGTGACGGCACAATATCAGTTGTTGATGCTACAAATATTCAGAAGAAAATCGTGAATCTTTTGTAAAGGAGAAAGTTTATGGGACTATTTGAAAAGAAATATTGTGACCTTTGCGGTGACAAGGTAAACGCCCTCACAAGGCAAAAGCTTTCAGACGGTTATCTTTGCAGCGACTGTAAGCACAAGCTCAGTTCGCTTTCGTCAGGCTGGAAAAACAGAACAATAGCTGATGTTAAAACTCATCTTGAACAGCGTGAACAGAACAGACAGAAATATTCGGCATTTGTTCAGTCGGCAAGTGCCGGTACAAACGAAAAGCTTGTTGTAGACTTTAATAATAGGAAATTCTATTTTACAATAGGCAGAGATTTCAAAAACAGCAATCCTGAAATTTTTGATTTTTCACAGTTGCAGGACTTTTGGCTTGAGCTTGGATATACAACTCTGCAGGATTCCGACCGTGACGGAATTCCTGATGAGTATGACCGCTATGATAACCGTCAGGGCAGGAACAGCGGTTTTGGCAGTCAGTTTGATACAACAAACTCATTTTCGGGGCAAAACGGTATGCTTGATGTTCCGCTTGCACTTCAGCCGTATGTTCGTGATACAAACACATCGTCATCGCCGCAAAGAATATCTTCTTTAAAAGCAAAATTCATCGTAAATCATCCGTTCATAACCGATATATCAATGTATGTTGATTCGTCAATCGGTACTGTAAGGAATGAGCTTATGAGAGCGTTTGATGACGGAATGCAGTTAATGAGACTGTGTGAACAAATAAGGAACGGTATGCAGAACAATATGGGCTATCAGCAGAACGGAATGCCCATGCAGAACAATATGGGCTATCAGCAAGGCGGAATGCCCATGCAGAACAATATGGGTTATCAGCAAGGCGGAATGCCCATGCAGAACAATATGGGTTATCAGCAAAGCGGGATGCCCATGCAGAACAATATGGGCTATCAGCAAAGCGGAATGCCTATGCAGAACAATATGGGTTATCAGCAAAGCGGAATGTCCATGCAGAACAATATGGGCTATCAGCGGAACGGAATGCCTATGCAGAGCAACACAGTAAATCAGCAAGCTTCACAGCCGTTTACTCCGCAAAATGCTGCGGCAATTGTTTGCTCGGCTTGCGGATATAAGCCTGACGGCAATCCGCCGAAATTCTGTCCGTTCTGCGGGGCTGCCATGACATAACCGATATGACTTTACTGCCGTTATTTCATAATATTTCCAAACGAAAAATGCGTGTAAAAAAAGAAATTGTATCCGTGAGCTATTCAAAAAATCATTCAAATTTTGACTCCTGCTGTTCTTTTTATGTGCGAAAAAAAGGTGTAAATTTCCTTTTTGACGCTATCTGCAAATGCGGTTATATCGCTTTTGAAAATGTTTTGATCGACGAAACGGATATGAGACTGCTGTGTGACACCGCCGAAGACGCATTGGAAATTCTGAAAAAATATAATCCAAAAAACAAAGGACTGACGGTCGATGACGCCACGGTTACAATCGTTGAAATCATATTTTCCGACAAAAACAGTATGTCGGTCAGTATGACGGAACAAACCTTGGATTCGCTCGAAAAAGCGTTCTTTGCCCTTGCTGAAAAATATTGCAAAGATGTTTAATATCTAAAAATAATTGAAAAGCAACCCTATGAAAACAACCCCACGGTAAAATAATCGTGGGGTTGTTTTTTCTGTAACAGAAAATAAGTGCATTTTTTCTTGCCATTACCGTAGTAATTGTTTATAATTAAGGTATGACAATAAAAGAAGGCATGAACAATGCAAACAATAGATGAGGCACTAAACAAACTGAAAAAATCTGATTTTCGCAGTCGGTTTCATTTAAAGCAAAAGGACATTGACTATATTAATGAAAAGGGAATGAATAAAATCCGTTCCCATGCAGAAGATTTTGTCAGAACACGGCTTGCACCAAAATATATTCCGAATGACGGAAAGCAAACGCCTATGAGGGGACACCCTGTTTTTATCGCACAGCACGCCTGTGCCTGTTGTTGCAGAGGGTGTCTTAACAAGTGGTACAGAGTTGCAAGGGATAAGCAGCTTAACGAGGTCGAACAGCAGAAAATTGTAAATCTGCTTATGGCTTGGATTGAAAGGGAATACAATGATTATAATTCCAATAAAGAATGATAGATAAGGGCAAAAAGATGAGTGATAAATTAAGCGTGTTAAAAGATTACTTCGGACACGATTCTTTCAGAGACGGACAGGAACAGATAGTTGATGCTTTGCTTGACGGCAGAGATGCACTTTGCATTATGCCCACAGGTGCGGGCAAGTCTATGTGCTATCAGATTCCTGCATTACTTTTTGACGGGGTGACAATTGTTGTGTCACCTCTGATTTCGCTTATGAAGGATCAGGTCGGCTCACTCGTTCAGTCGGGAGTTCCTGCGGCATACATAAACAGCTCGCTTTCATATCCGCAATTTCTCCGAGTGCTTTCAAATGTTGAACACGGAAAATACAAAATCATCTATGTTGCACCCGAAAGGCTGTTGACTGACGGATTTCTCGATACCTGTAAAAAGGTAAAAATCTCAATGGTTGCAGTTGACGAGGCTCATTGCGTTTCACAATGGGGACAGGATTTCAGACCGAGTTACCTCAAAATTATTTCATTTGTTGAAAGCCTTGCAAATCGTCCGATTGTCGGAGCATTCACCGCAACAGCTACGAATGATGTAAAAGAAGACATAAAGAAAATTCTCAGGCTTGAAAATCCGTTTGAAATTACAACGGGATTTGACCGCCCCAACCTTTTCTTTGGTGTAATAAAGTCATCGTCAAAGGACGAAAAGCTTATTGACCTCATTCGGGAGCGTGGCGACAGGTCGGGAATTGTCTATTGTGCAACCCGAAAAAATGTTGAATCTGTCTGCGAATTGCTCTGCGATAACGGCTTTTCGGCGGCAAGATACCATGCAGGTCTTGATGAATACGAACGCAGAAAAAATCAGGAGGATTTTGTTTTTGACCGAAAAAATATTATGGTCGCAACCAATGCTTTCGGTATGGGAATTGACAAGTCAAATGTTACATATGTAATTCATTACAATATGCCGAAAAACATTGAAAGCTACTATCAAGAGGCAGGACGGGCAGGTCGTGACGGCGGTGAGGCTGATTGTATTTTGCTCTACAGTCCTAAGGATGTTCGCCTAAATCGCTTTATGATTGAAAATTCCGAGGGCAATGATGAGCTTACAATTGAAGAAAACGAGCAAATTCGTGAGCGTGATTTTGAACGCTTAAAATATATGACCTTTTACAGCACAACAAACGATTGTCTGCGTGGATTTATTCTGCGGTATTTCGGCGGTGAAAAAAAGGCTTACTGCGGAAAATGCTCCAACTGTCTTTCCGTTCACAAGCTTGTTGATGTCACAATTGATGCTCAAAAAATTATGTCGTGTATTGCAAGAACAGGACAAAGGTACGGCAAAACTGTGATTTGTGATGTGCTAAAGGGCAGTAAGAGCGAGAAAATCCTAAAAGCTGAGCTTAACAATCAGTCAACCTACGGAATAATGAAAGAGGTTACGGCAAGGCATATTTTCGGCACAATTGACTTTCTTGCCGAAAAGGAGTATATTTCATCCGACAATGAAACCGAGGTTCTAAAACTATTGCCAAAGAGTCGAGATGTGCTTTTCGGACGGGAACGGCTTGTGATGAAGAAAGTTGAAAACTCCGAAAAGGTTGTCAAAACGCACCGCCCCGAAGTGCCTGTCAATTCCGATTTACTTGATGCGCTCAAGGCTTTGCGAAAAGGCATTGCATCCAAAAAGAGCGTTCCTGCCTATGTTATTTTTACCGATGCAACGCTGATTGATATGTGCAAAAAATGCCCCGAAACACCAGATGAAATGCTTGAAGTTTCGGGTGTGGGCAGAACAAAGCTTGAAAAATTCGGAAAACAATTTCTTGAAGAAATCGCAAAATTCAGATAACTTCATATACTGTTAAAGGATGAACGAATTCGTTTGTCCTTTTCTTTTACAATTATCAAAATTGCATTGAAATAATTAGTACAAAGTGATACAATAATTACAGAGAAACAACAGATTGGAGGCATTTGTATGGCTGACATATTTGATTACATAAGCTGGCGCGGCGATTTGACATTTGAACAGGACGGTTTTAACGAGCTTGACGCACTTGTGCTTTCACGGCTTTCATATCTTCCTTTTGACGGTGCGGTATCGTCCTGTCTGTTTGATGAAATTACCCTTGAACAGGCGGCAATGCGTGTGTTTGCAACCGATGATTATGAGAAAAATATATTGTGGAAGGGTGATGTCGACCTTTTGAAAGCGACGGCAGAGAGCAAGAGATTCGGCAAAATTCTTGTTTCGGGGTATGTAAACGAGGTTGAGTCCGATGTGAGTATGCAGTTTTCCGCAATCACTTTTGAATTTCTCAAAAAGAATTATTTTATTTCATACAGAGGAACTGACTTTTCTCTTGTCGGCTGGCAGGAGGACTTCAATATGTTCTTCACATTTCCGTTGCCGTCACAGAAAAAGGCTCTTGATTATTTTGAAAAAGCAGTCCGTATGCTCAACGGAAAATTCATTCTGGGCGGTCACTCAAAGGGCGGAAATCTTGCGGTTTATGCCGGTGCTTTTACCGATGAAAATTCAAGAAATCACATTGATTATATTTACAATTTTGACGGACCGGGGTTTTCTCTTGACAAAATCAGGGACAGCGGATTTTATGAAGTCGATGACAGAATCTACACCTTTGTTCCGCAGTCAAGCATTTTTGGCATGATATTTGAGCATGAGGAGAGCTACACAATTGTAAAGAGCAATCAAAAAGGTTTTCTCCAACACGATGTCTATTCGTGGGAGATTGAGCAGAACAGTCTTATCAGGCTGAAAAGCACTACAAATTTCAGCGTTTTCTTTGACCACACGCTGAAAGAATTTGTTGAATCGCTGACAATTGCTCAAAGACGGGAGTTCACAAAAGAGGTTTTTGCCCTTTTGTCGCTGACCGAAACCGCAACCTTTAATGAGATGCTGAAAAATCCGCTTAAAAACACGGGAACAATCCTAAAATCCTTTGCAGGTCTTGACAGCAAAACAAGAAATATGCTTCTGAAAACAATCTTCGCATTCGTTAAAAGTGCAAAAAACAATTTTTCCGACATAACAGGCGGTCAGAACAAAATTACCGTCAGTTAATTATAAAAAAGCTCATATATGCTCCGATACTTTTTAGCGTCGGAGCATTTTCTTTGCAAAAAAATCATTTGTCAAGACGAAATTCCCGTTTTGTCAATTAACACTTTTGGAATTTGTATTGTCAGTCTTTGAAAATTTTTCATAATATACAAAAAATCCCGACACGGTGTATGCTGTGTCGGGGTTTTTATTTTGCTTTTTAAATGTCAATAGTCAGTTCAACGGGGCAATGGTCAGAACCTAAAATTTCGGTATGGATTTTTGCACCGTCAAGCTTGCTTTCAAGAGCTTTTGAAACGATAAAATAGTCAATACGCCAGCCCGCATTTTTTTCACGAGCCTTGAATCTGTATGACCACCACGAATACACGCCCTCTGTATCGGGATAGAAATAGCGGTAGGTGTCGATAAATCCGTCATCGAGCAACGCTGTCATCTTTGAACGCTCTTCATCGGTAAAGCCTGCATTTTTACGGTTGGTTTTCGGATTTTTCAAATCAATTTCTTTGTGTGCAACATTCAAATCACCGCACATAATAACCGGTTTTTTTTCTTCAAGTTTTTTCAGATATGCCTTGAAATCATCTTCCCATTTCATTCGGTAATCAAGCCTTTTCAGCTCGCTTTGCGAGTTTGGAGTGTAGCAGGTGACAACAAAGCAATTGTCAAATTCTGCCGTGATAACTCTGCCCTCATGGTCGTGTTCGTCAATGCCGATCCCGTAACATACATTCAAAGGCTCTTCCTTTGTGAACATAGCCGTCCCCGAATAGCCTTTTTTGTCGGCATAGCACCAATACTGATGATATCCTTCAAGCAAGAGGTCAATCTGTCCCTCTTGAAGTTTTGTTTCCTGAAGACAGAAAATATCTGCGTCAACATCTTTAAAAAAGTCCTCAAAGCCCTTTGTAACACAGGCACGAAGTCCGTTTACATTCCACGAAATCAATTTTTTCATAATTTACTCCCGTACACACAAAAGGGAGCAAGCATTGCCTGCTCCCAAATTGCCAATTTGTTAATTATTCTTCTGCGGAAAATTCGTCTTTGCCTACACCACAGAGAGGGCATACCCAATCCTCGGGTACATCTTCCCATGCTGTGCCTGCATCAACGCCGTTGTCGGGATCGCCGATTTCAGGATCGTAAACATATCCGCAAACATCGCATACATATTTCATACTATCAAATCTCCTGTTCAAAGTCTGTTGTGTAATCGATTAGTTGTTGGTCATACGATTATCAAGCTGACTTTTTTGATTTTTTATTTTTTAATGATTACTTAAAGTATCTGTTAAGAAGACCTCTAAAGCCTGCGCCGTGTCTTGCTTCATCCTTTGCCATCTCGTGAACCGTGTCATGAATAGCGTCAAGGTTCTGAGCCTTTGCACGCTTTGCAAGGTCAAACTTACCTTCGCAAGCACCTGTTTCTGCATCTACACGCATCTGAAGATTCTTCTTTGTGCTGTCTGTAAGAACTTCGCCTAAAAGCTCTGCAAACTTGGCAGCGTGTTCAGCCTCTTCAAAAGCATACTTTGTAAATGCGGCAGAAACCTCGGGATAGCCTTCTCTGTCTGCAACTCTTGCCATTGCAAGATACATACCGACTTCGCTGCATTCTCCCTCAAAGTTAGCTCTGAGATCCTTGAGAATATCTTCGCTTACGCCCTGAGCAACGCCAACCTCGTGAACTGTTGCGAAAGACGCCTCCTCGTCCATCTGCTTGAATTTTTCCTTTGGTGCCTTACAAACAGGGCAAGCCTCGGGAGCTTCGGGACCTTCATAAACATAACCGCATACTGTGCAATACCATTTCATAATTACTTCTCCTTTGTAATAAATATTAGTGTACTTCTGCCGAACATTTAGGACATATGCCGTAGTAGATAACAAATCTGTTTTCTACCTTAAATCCCTCTTCGGCAAGCTGTGACTCAAGGTCATCAGCATTTTGATTGTCTTCAACATCAATAACTGCCTTGCATTTGTTGCATACAAAGTGGGGGTGCGGCTCTGTGTTGCCGTCAATACGCTCCTCACCGTTTACATTGCATATAACGCTGACCTTTCCTTCATCCTTAAAAAGAGCAATGTTTCTGTAAACCGTGCCAAGACTAAGGTCGGGAATTTCGGGCTTTAATTTATCATAAACCCAGCGTGCGCTCGGATGAGTGTCCGTACCGCACACAGCGTTGTAAATTGCATTGCGTTTTGAGCTGAAATTTCTTTTTGCCATAATTCATAAATCCTTATGCAATATTAGTCAGTACCGATTGGCCAAAATCAGTAATCAGTATTAACTTTGGCTATATTCTATCACGCAGATGTTTGATTATATTTACAATAAAGAATTATAGATAAAAAATCTTGCACAAAGAATTGGGAGGAAATATAGTGAAATCAAACAAAACAGTAAAAATTATCATTTTTGTGGCACTTTTCCTGTCTGCAGTAATTTTAATATCGGTAATGACAGGTGCAGTAAAAGAAACAACGGCTGATACCGACAGCGTAAAACTGCCCGTAATAATGTATCACTCACTTTTAAAGGATGAAAAACTGCAAAATGACTACACCGTTTCGCCGACTCTTTTTGAAAACGATTTAAAATATCTTGCCGAAAACGGCTACACAACCGTTGTTGTAAAAGACCTTACCGATTATGTTTACGGCAAAAAATCATTGCCCGAAAAATGCATTATGCTGACCTTTGACGACGGCTATTATAATAATTATTATTATGCACTCCCTTTGCTTGAAAAATACAACTGCAAGGCGGTCATATCTCCGATTGCGTCAGTGTCCGAAAAATTCACCGAAACCAAGGACATTTCCGTGACCTACGGTCATATAACTTTTGACGATATGAAAGAAATGTCCGATTCGGGCTATGTTGAAATTCAGAATCATTCGTACGATATGCATTCTTTGAAATCACGAAAGGGTGTTTTGCCAAAAGCGGGGGAGAGTGACGAAGCATATAAATCTATTCTTACGGAAGATGTTGTCAAAGCTCAAGGCTTGCTTGAAAATGCAACAGGGAAAAAACCGACCTGCTTTGTATATCCGTTCGGTGCAAAAAATGACCTGACCGAAAAGCTGATAAAAGAAATGGGCTTTTCGTGTACACTAACCTGTACGGAAAAGCCCAATATAATTACTAAAAATCCCGACAGCCTCTACGAGCTGGGACGATACCGCCGTGACCGCAACGAGTCAATGCAGAATCTTCTTATCCGAATTGAAATGCAGTCATAATATTTATACGGCAGATACGGCAGATTTTTCAGCCTTGGCGTTTCTTACAAAAGCCTCGCACAAAGCTATGAAGATGAAAAACAGCGGAGTTGTAATCGGCTGATAAAGGTTTACAACAGACTGAACAGCATAGCAGATAACAGCCGAAACGCACGCAATCAGCATCGGATTTTCCTTTGCATACTTAACTGCGTTCTTAATCGTACCGCACACAATGGCAAGATAGGAGAGAAGTCCCGTAATTCCGATTGTGATAAGGTAGTTTAGATATTCGTTATGGGCGGCATTTGTTGAGCTGTCACCGTATTTTGAAAGGTCATCAAAGTACGGACTGAATGCGGAGTAGAACATATCCGGACCTACGCCGAACAGCTTTTCAATGAATGAAGCGTCACCGAAAATCCATATCGACCTTATCCACATAAAGCCTCTGTGCGTACCCCATATATCGTTAAAGCGGATAATTCTTTCAAAATTGCCGAGGTCGGTTTCCGTGTCAACACAACTGAAATAAACCATAATTCCTATCATGGCAACAGCACAAAGTCCGAATACAACGGCAAGAGCAATCGGCACGGCTTTTGAAATTGTGATGTTTGGTTTTTTGTAATCAATAAGATACAAAATCCCTGTAATAACGGCACAAGCTGCAAGCAATATCCAGCCGATGCCTGAGAAAACGAAAATTTCCTGAAACTTATCAAAGCCCTTGCTTTTGTCGTCAAAGCAGAGCGAGAACAATCTGAGCAGCTTTGCAAACAACAGCATAACAGTTGCCGAAAGGAAAAATCTTTTCAGTCTTACAAGACTGTTTGAAAACCATACAAGGTAAATAATCATAAATACAGCCATGCCGAGAATGCCGGAATCGCTGTCGGCAGTCATAAGAGCCGCAAAGCCAAATCCTGTTGCAATAAGATAAATTGCCCTGAGCAAGGTTTTCTCCGTGATAACCGACATTGCAATCATAACAGGCATAGCGATGCAGATGTAGCTTGAAAGCAGATTTTTGTTGCCGATTGTTGAAGTGAAGTCGGTAATAGTCTGTTGGTCGGTGAGAAGAGTAAACATCCCGAGAGGATCAATATAGAATGAGTTAAGCACCGCAAGTGCATAAACTATCATTGAACCGAACGCAAGCGCAACGAATATGTATTCAAAATATTTAAAGCACCTTGTAATCATAAAATATGCTGCGGTGTAAAATGCCATAAGCACAAGTCCGTTGTTTCGTCCCTGAGTACCCATAAGTGCATCCAAAGGGTTTGCAGACAACAGCGTTGAAATGACATTTATCCCGAGGAATACAATAAATGCCCAGTCCATAAACGAAAGCTCTTCATACAAATGCTTTGGTTTAGGCTTTTCAAGCTTTGAGTCTTCCGGCGGTTTATCAACGCTTGCGGTCATAATAATAAGAAATTCCGCAATAACGAGAATACCCGTCAATATAATGAAAAAGTAATACTTATCGTGCCTGATGTTAAAATATGCGTCGGTAAAAAACAACGGAAAAAGCGTGAACATAATAAGCAGATAATAGTTTGTGAGCGCCTGCTGTACCGAATATTTTTCTTTGGGTTTGGCAGGCGGATTTTTATGCTTTGCAGAAGTCATAATAAAATAACCTTTCAATATAATGTACTTCAATTTTATAACGCACACACGATGTTGTCAAGAAATAAAGTAAGTTGAAAGCTCTGATTTTCGACTTGTTTTGATTGGCATATGCTTGCAAAAGAACAATAATTGCATATTTTTCGGCACTTTTATTCCCAAATTAATACTTGTGGAGAAATTAGTATTGTATTTATCTCCGTAAAATGGTATAATTCCCCTTGAGATGTATTTCCATATTTGCAGGACAAAGACTTTTGTAAAAAATTGTTTATGAATTTATCTATTTGCAGATTGGGTGGTTTTATGAAAAAATTAGTTATTTTTGGCTTTGACGGCACTCTTGCCGACACAGCCCCCGGAATTTTATATTGTTTCAATACAACAGCAGTTGCAATGGGCTATGAGCCTGTTGAACACAGCGCACTCTACGGAGTAATCGGCGCACCGCTTGAATACGGATTTAAAACGCTCTTTAATATGAGTGATGACGAAATTGAATATGCCGTAAAGAATTACAGCAAGCTTTATTCCCAGAAAGGAAAAGAGATGTTCACCGTCTATGACGGAATTTATGACGCTCGTGAACTCAAGAAAAGCGGTTTTAAGCTTGCAATAGCAACTCAAAAGCACAGAATGTTCACAACGGATATTCTTGAAACCTACGAGGCGTCGGATGTTTTCGACGCAGTATGTGCAACAGATGTCGGTACAAACCTCACAAAGAGTCATCTGCTTTTGCAGGCGTGTGAGCAGACAGGAGTTTCCGTTGAAGAAAGTATCCTTGTCGGCGACAGCACAATCGAGGCAAAGGGTGCGGAAGAAATAGGTATGGACTTCCTCGCCGTGCTATACGGCTGGGGCTTTAAAACCAAGGAAGAAACCGAAGAGTACAAGTGCGTCGGCACAGTGTCATCTCCGGCAGAAATCTCTCAAAAAGTCATGGCACTTTGATTACGGTTAGTGCGTGTAAAACAGTGCATAAATAGGATTAAAATTGTAAATTTTCCAAAAACAAATCGGGCAGTCATAACGATTGCCTGATTTTTTTATGCAAATATAATAACAATGATACAACGATATACTTTTGCTTGTAAGCGGGATGTTTGATAAACAGAAATATGATAGTACGGAATTGATATTGTTAAATTCTTTTACATAAATTTTAAAAGTTAATTTAAAATAATATTGAATTTTCATATATTGTATGCTAAAATAAAAATGCCAAACAAAAATTTAATTTTAAGTTCACCTAAGTGTATATTTTTATTTCGGTAAAAATGCAGGCTTTACTTTTCACACCTTATAAGTGAAATATTGTGTCGCAACAATCAAAGCTATGTATTTTTCGTGCGTAGCTTCAGCTACGCACTTTTTGTTTTATGCGAAAAATATTTGCTTTTTAAAAAAAATAGACAAAATTTGAAAAATTTTAAAATTTTTTCGGATTTTATAAAATCAAAAGCCGTTTTAAATTGTCTATATTATGAAAGGAAATGAGAGGAGGTTATTTTATGAACATTTCCCACTTAGTAGAGAAAATTAAAAAGGGAGATAACAAATCATTTGAAAAGCTCTACAAGCTTACAGAGCGTGAAGTGTGGTTTACTTGTATCAGCTTTTTAAAGAACGAAACAACCGCACAGGACATTATGCAGGAAACTTACATAACGGCTTTTTTAAAAATCCAATCTTTGGAAAAATCATCACAAATCAGAAGTTGGCTTAACAGAATTGCCGTTAATAAGTGCAAAAATTATTTGAAAGGTAAAGGTGAAATCCAACTGGATGATGAAATTTTTGAAAATCAGGCAATAGTTGACGAGCGTATATCAATTCCCGAAGAATACATTTCAGACAAGGCAAAGAGAGAAATTATTCTTTCGATTATGCAGGAAGTACTGTCCGATGTTCAGTATCAGACAGTTATTATGCACTATTTTAATGAAATGACTGTTGATGAAATCGCAGAAGTCTTTGAATGTTCAAGGGGTACTGTGCTTTCAAGGCTCAATTATTCAAGGGCAAAGATGAAAACTGCAATTGAAGATTACGAAAACAAAAGCGGTGACAAGCTTCACGGTGTTGTTGTTGTACCTTTCTTTACAACTATTTTCAAGGAAGAAGCAAAGAGCCTTG
>ENA-ORSA01000228-ORSA01000228.1-human-gut-metagenome-genome-assembly--contig:-NODE-228-length-67952-cov-3.498284_pt1 | contig 67952 bp, 65 predicted proteins | sample MGYA00242179_ERZ509142 | MGnify/ENA primary metagenome ERZ509142 (study PRJEB26280, sample SAMEA2338659) | human gut metagenome | biome: human gut; feature: human-associated habitat; material: faeces... | reverse complement strand
TGTAAGGTACGGAAAGGTGTATTTTGAAGAGAATACGAAAGGCCATAGGGAATATTGGAACGGGTTGCGTAAGCGAGAAATGAAAACGGGTGTACAAACGGCGATGGGAGCTTAGATAAATTGAATGACGAGCGACAGCTTTGCCAAGAGGTACTAAATGGACTATGCCAATGCAAGAGGCAAGATGAACATATAGGTCTATGTCAAAGGGAAAAAGTGAAAAATGGAATATTTTTGTGTATTGGCGCATGTAGGCAGAAATGAATTGTACCGATGTGTAAAAAGCTGCGCGGATAGGGCGGCAGATAAAATGATAAAAAGCGGATGGATTGCCATAAGGGAAAAGCGAGGAAAACAGAAAAAATGGCCAGAAAAAACAGAGGAAAAGTTTGATGATTATAAAAGGAAAGCGTGCCATACAATGGGGAATGTATAGAAAAATGGATGCAAACAGGCAAAAGCAGAAGAGATTGTCATAAAGGTTAGCTGTTTGTTAAAAAGCAAAACAGGAATGGGAAAGAGAAGCGGAATATGGTATGATAAACCAGTTTCTAAAAGCATTCGTTTAACCGGAATGAGAAAGAGGCGATAGAAAGTGGCATGGATCGAATGGCTGAAGGCTGCTATTTTGGGCGTGATTCAGGGCATTACGGAATGGCTGCCGATCAGCAGCACGGGGCATATGATTTTGGCAGATCAATGGATGCAGCTGAAAGGACCCGATGCGTTTGTGGATTTGTTTATGGTTGTGGTGCAGCTGGGCTCCATTTTAGCGGTCTTGGTGTTGTATTTTCATAAATTGAATCCATGGGCGCCAGCAAAAACACAAAAAGAAAAACAGCAGACCTGGTCGCTTTGGAGCAAGGTACTGATTGGCGTAATTCCAACCGGGATTGCAGGGGTGTTGTTTGAAGAGCAGATTAATGATTTGTTTTATGCACCGATTCCCATTGCAATTGCGCTGATCGTATACGGGATCGCGTTTATCATTATAGAAAACAGGAAAAAGAAAAGTCGAATTAACACGCTGGACCAGCTGGACTATAAAACGGCGGTATGGATCGGTGTGTTTCAGATATTGGCGCTGATCCCGGGGACCTCCCGTTCCGGCTCTACGATTTTGGGCGCTGTTTTGCTGGGCTGCGCACGCCCGGTGGCAGCGGAATTCTCGTTTTTCCTGGCGATTCCCGTAATGCTGGGCGCCAGCGGGTTGAAACTGATCAAATATGCAAGTTTATTGACCGGGGAATATTTGATGACGCTGTTGATCGGGACGGTTGTGGCCTTTGTTGTATCGCTATTTGCCATTCGGTTCCTAATGCGGTTTATTCAAAAGCATACGTTCAAGCCGTTTGGTGTGTATAGAATCGTGCTGGGCTTATCGATCCTGTTGTATTTTGGTTTTCTGGCCGTATAAAAAACAGCCACCCTTTTGGGTGACTGTTTTATCATAATTTTTTGCGTTTATAAGGCTTAAGAAAGGCGATCCAGCCGGTGTATCCAGGAAGAGCGGCGAATCCATTTGGAAAGAAGCTGCATCAACGGCAAGCAGGATGCACTCAAGACCAGCCCAAACGGCCATAGAACACCGCTGATGACGGTAAGCCCAATGAGATCCCGAAACAGATAAGCTGCTAGGAAGAACCCAAGCGTCATGGTGGTGCAAAGCGCACAGCGCATGGTGTTGACAGGCCAGCTGACCCGCCAAAGCAAAAGCAAACTGGCAATGCCGGTAAGATAGACATACAAGGTGGCGGTTTGCAGGGCGGTAAGCAAAAAGAAGGGTGCGATGCCCTGAATGACAATGACATAGAGCACAATGACGATGCCGCCCGGTAAGGCCCGCTGCAAAACGGTGGAAAGAAACGACCCTCGAATGCGTTCGCGGCTGGGCTCCAAAGCCAGGAAGAAGGAAGGAATGCCCACGGTGAACGTGCTGATCAGCGTAAGCTGAATGGGCGTAAAGGGATAATTGAAGGGCGTAAAGATGGTGACAAACGCAAGCAGGAAAGAGAAGATGGTTTTCACCAGATATAAAGATGCGGTGCGCGTGATGTTGTTGACAACGCGCCTCCCTTCCATAACGACCTCGGGCAGGCAGGAAAAATCGGAATCCAGCAGCACGAGCTGCGCAACCTGCCGCGCAGCATCACTGCCGGAAGCCATGGCGATGCTGCAATCGGCATCTTTCAGGGCCAGGACGTCGTTAACGCCGTCGCCCGTCATGGCCACGGTATGGCCTTTGGCTTGCAGGGCATGTACCAAAATGCGCTTCTGTTCCGGCTTTACGCGGCCGAAAATGGTATAGACATCGGCAGCTTTTTCCAATTCCTCCGGAGAAAGAACGGAGACATCGATATAGCGATTGGCATCTTGCAGGCCGACCTGGCGGGCCAGGCTGGCCACGGTCAGCGGATGGTCGCCGGAAATCAATTTAACGGTAACGCCTTGGGAGGCAAAGAATTGCAAGGTATCTTTGGCTTCCGGGCGCAGCGTATCACATAATACGATGATGGCAACGGGGGAAAGATCCTCCGGCAAAGCTTTGCCGAGCGGCGCATTGCTATGCGAAAGCAAAAGCACCCGGCAGCCGTTTCGGGCATGGTATTGCACGGTGCTGCGGTATAAAGACGGCGCGGATTTTGGCAAGAGGTAATCCGGCGCGCCAAGAAAAAACGTGCCGGCATCGGAAAACTGAACAGCGCCCCATTTATGCTCGGAAGAGAAGGGCAGGTGGGCCACGGCGTTTGCCTGCAAGGGCTCCAAATGCTTTTTCAAAGCGGAAAACGTGGCGTTTGAATCGGTAGACGCCGTAACATAAGCGCGCACGGCCTGCTCGGCCGACCACAGCACGCCTTCGGGATAGAGCGGCAAAATGGCTTGAACGGACATTTCTCCGGTGGTAAGCGTGCCGGTTTTGTCCAGACAGAGGGTATCTACACGGCTGAGCGTTTCAATGCAAAACAATTCCTGCACCAGGGTGCGCCGGCGCCCCAGCTTGATCACCCCTACGGCCAGCGAAACGCTGGTTAGCAGGATAAGCCCCTGGGGAAACATGCCGATGATGGCGGCCGCTGAGGAGATGACGGCGGTTTGTATGGTTTCATGGAGCAAAAAATAGCTGCGCAAGAATAAAATCAAACCAAAGGGCAAAATGAACAGCCCGGTAAAACTGGTGATTTTGCGCAAAGAGGACATCAATTCGGAATGCAGCTTTTTGGTTTTTTTGGCCTCCAGCGCAATTTTGGTGGCATAGTTTTCAGAGCCTACATGCTCCACCCGGGCCAGGCACCGGCCGCTGATGACAAAGCTGCCGGAGAGAAGAAAATCTCCCGGGTGTTTATAGATGGGGTCCGCTTCGCCGGTAAGCAAAGATTCATTGACCTCCACCTGCCCTTGGCGGACAATGCAATCCGCGCAGACCTGATGCCCGGAGGAAAGCTCTATAATATCATCCAGCACCAGAGATTCCACGGCAATTTGAGAAAATGCGCCGTCGCGCAGCACCCGCGCTTTGGGGGCGGACAAAACGGACAGCTTTTCGATGGTTTTTTTGGAGCGGATTTCCTGAATGATGCCGATTAACGTATTGGAAACGATAATGGAAAGAAAAAGAAGGTTTTGATAGGCTCCGACCAGGGCAATGCAGGCGGCAATGGCCACGATGATGGCATTAAAAGAGGTAAACAGATTATCGCAGATGATTTGCCGCGTGGATTTTGTCATCGGCTCGGGAGAAACATTCACCTGGCCGGCCGCTGTTTTCTGCGCAACCTGCTCATGGCTAAGCCCTTTGGAGAGATCCGGTGATATTCGGTTTTGTTTGCAATCTTCCGGCATGAAAAAACTTCCTATTCTACAGTTTCCTTTAGCATATCACAGGTGGATGAAGCGGAGGTGACTCTCAGGTGACAAAACAAAAGGGGGATGCATTAAACAATGCGCTTGCGCAACAGATCCATAGGCCCTAACGGATAAGGACAGGACAACAGCAGGCGCTGTTTGGCGTGGGGCGCGCTGTCTACGGGAGTTCCGTGTTCATCATACAGCGCCTCTACGGGAAAACGCAGGCCGACCCTGCCGGGGGATACGATTTCCAAAGTGTCGCCGACGGAAAACTTGTTGCGCTGCTCGATGAGCAGCCGTCCGTTTTTTTCGGCCAGGACAACAGCGGAAAATTGACAATCCTGCAAATATTCAGAGGCGGTTTGGGTGGTATCCATCGGACCATAATAAAATCCGGTGGAAAAGGCGCGGTGGCTGGCGCTATCCAACTCTTTGCGGGCAGAGGAAACCGTGGCGCTGCCATCCAACACCTGGCGATAGGCGTTGGTAACGGTGGCCACATAATAGGCGGATTTCATGCGCCCTTCAATTTTAAACGAACAAACGCCGGCTTTTTTCAAGTCGTCCAGATGTTCGATCATACAGAGATCATAGCTGCTGAGAAAATAGGTGCCTTTTTCATCCTGCTCCACCGGAAAATATTGCCCGGGGCGGGTTTGTTCCAATAAAGCGTATTGCCAGCGGCAAGGTTGGGCACAATCGCCTTGATTGGCGTCTCGGCCGGTTAGATAGGCGCTTAAAAAACAGCGCCCGGAATAGGACATACACATGGCGCCGTGCACAAAGGCCTCCAATTCCAGATCGGCAGGGATGTGGGCGCGCAAGTCCGCAATTTCGTCCAGGGAAAGCTCGCGGGCCAGCACAACGCGGCTGGCGCCTAAATCGTGGTATACGCGCGCGGCCTCTGCATTGACACAGCTGGCCTGGGTGCTGATATGGATGGGCAGGTGGGGCGCTGCGCGCTTGACAAGCGACAACACGCCAAGATCCGATACAATGGCGCCGTCTATCCCCATTTCCTGATAAGCCTGCGCCAATGGGGGCAGTAGATCCAATTCATGCGTGCGGGGCATGGCATTGAGCGTGACATAGAATTTTTTCCCATTTTCATGCGTATACTGAACCGCCCGGCGCAGCTGTTCCATGGTAAAGCCGGAAGCGCCTTTGCGAAGATGCATGGCAGGGCCGCCGGCATAGACGGCATCGGCCCCAAAATGCAGCGCGGTTTGACATTTTTCAAAATCCCCGGCCGGGGAAAGCAATTCGATCATTTGTGACAGCTCCTAGGAGGCTTGGCCTCCGTAATTATGTTTATTATACGGGAGAAAAGGAGATTCTGTCTATAAAGGGACGGGGAAAAGGAGAGAAACATATGCAGGAATGGATTATACAGGTGATGGGACAATACGGGACATGGGGGATCTTTTTTCTGATTTTTATAGAAAACGTGTTTCCGCCCATCCCATCCGAAGTGATTTTGGCCTTCGGCGGATTTATGACGCTGCAAAGCGAACTGACGATTGCGCAGGTGATCATCGCGGCAACGCTGGGTTCTGCGGCAGGGGCGATGGTGCTGTATGCGGCGGGAAGATGGATGGGGCAGCATAGGCTGGAGCGGTTTGTAAAGCGATATGGGAAATATTTAGGGCTAAAGATGGAAAACGTGGAAAAGGCGCTGCGAGCTTACCAGGCATACGAAAAGCGAACGGTGTTTTTCTGCCGGATGATGCCCATTGTAAGAAGTCTGATCTCCATTCCGGCCGGGATGGCGGGCATGAAAATGCCGTCGTTTTTACTGCTCACCGGCCTTGGCTCTGCCTTGTGGAATACGGTGCTGGTGTATGCCGGGCGGGCACTGGGCCATGCGTGGAGCGGCATCAGCGCGTTTATGGATACCTATGCGCTGCTGTTATGGGGCGCGATCGGAATCCTGTTTGCGCTTTGGCTGATACGGAAAAAACACAAGAAAAAGAAAGGGCAGAAAAAACAGTTTGCAAAGCAGGGCACAGAAGAAAAATAAGAGCAGATGGAAAAGCGCGGCTTTGTTGTTTTAATAAAGAAAAACATGGCCTGCTATGATTATGGGAGCATAAAAACAATACAGCCCCAAAGGGCTGTATGTTTGTTATTGCAGCGTTCGATAATATAAGCCGCGGGTGGCAGGTCGGTCAAAAGGGGCATGCACTGTGAATAGGGAAAGAACCTCTTTGCAGCGCTCGGGAGATTCATCCGTAAAATACAGCGTTTCAAAGGGCACGCCGCGGATGCGCTTATCGCCGATATAGAGGGGCACGCTGTTATAAAGCCGGGTATATTTTCGATGATGGCATGCGGCAGGGAAGTCGATTTTTTTGCGGTCCGTCAAGGTAAAATGCCCGGGGCAATCCGCACAGCCGTTGGCCTGTTTGCCGGGACAATTCCGAAAGACCATCAACGGCAGACGGCCATACGCCAATACACCGCCCGGCACACGGGGCGCCAGCTTGGCATTGAGTTCATACGAAACGGTAAGATCTTTTACGCCAAACTCGTGATAAAAAGCGGCGGCATGGGCATTGAGGATATTCAGCTGCGCATCACCATACAGCACGAAAGGAGCGGCGTGTTTGGCCAGATACAGCGTACCGAGGTTACCGGCGATAACTCGGCGCAAACCCTTTTCGTAGAGCGCCTGTAACCGGTGGGATACGCTGTCCTCTTCAAAGGGAAATACCAAAAGCGGCAGTTCGCCGATCAGCTTGTCTCCCAGGGCAGAAAGGCACTCCGGATGCGTTTCGATTTCCTCCAGGGGAAGCAAAACATACTGCACATTTGAAAGCCGGGAAAATGGAATTTGCGAAGCTTTGGCAAAGCGCAGGCGAAGCGCGGGCCGCTCCGATAAAACCGAAACGGCGGGCGCGGGCAGTAAAGCATCGCAAAACGCATGGGGCGTAATGGCGCTTTTTTGGGCGGATAAACAGGACAGAGCCTGCTTTCTAAGCGCATTTAGCTGGGAAGTGGGCAGCATAAGCCCGGGCGCAATCTGTCCGGTAAACGAGCGCAAAAAGTAAGGGGTGCCGCCGGTTTTTTCCAGGCTTGCTTTGGCCATGGCGCAATCCGTTGGGCGGCGCAACGCAACCTCGGGAACGGCCCCGGTTACACAGAGATCATGCCCTTGATTATCCAAAATCCGCAAGGAAGTCGGCGTTTCGGGCTGCATGGTAAGATGCATATCCACCGGGATATGCTGCGGTTGTTTATGATAAAGCTGTTGCAAAGAGGAGAAAACGCCGGAAGCGCTGGTAACATCCTCTTTGCGGCGGATGCCAAACATGGAAAGATCGCGGCGGCCGGTAAGGTAGCCGTCGGTAAACCCGCTGCGGGAAAACACGGCCTGCAGGGTGGACAAATCCGGCGTTTGGCCCGAAAGGGCCTGCCGATAGGCATGTACGCTGGCGGCCACATATTCCGGGCGTTTCATCCGACCTTCAATTTTGAAAGAGGAGACGCCGGCCTCGATCAACGCCGGGATATGCTTTACGGCGCAAAGATCTTTTAGCGATAAGGCGTGGTGCCGGCCGCGGCAGGAAAAATCCAGGCGGCAGGGCTGGGCACATAGGCCGCGGTTGCCGCTGCGCCCGCCGATGATGGAGGAAAGCGTGCAAAGGCCGGAGACGCTCATACACAAGGCGCCGTGGATAAACACTTCCAATTCGATGGGGCAATGGTCTGCAATATAGCGGATTTCCTTTAGCGTAAGTTCGCGGGCCAATACGGCGCGGGTGAACCCCAATTCCCATAAGGCCCGGGCGCCGGAAAGATTATGAATGGCCATTTGTGTGGAACCGTGCAGCGCCAGCGTGGGGCAGGCGGCCCGCAAGGCACGCGCCACGCCCAAATCCTGCACAATGACGGCGTCCACACCGCTTTGCGCCAGCATTCGGACGGTATCCAAAAGAGCGGGCCATTCTTCATCGGTGACCAGGGTGTTGACGGTTACATGCACTTTCACATCCTGCTCATGGCAATAGGATACCACCTGCTGCATATCATCAAAGTTTTGCGCGTTTCTCCGCGCATTAAAGCCCTTGGCACCCAGATAAACGGCATCCGCGCCGCAGCGCACCGCAGCGATCAGCTGTTCCGGCCCGCCGACGGGCGCAAGCAATTCCGGCATACAAACCCCTCCCCTGTGTTGTATTCATTATACACGAAAAAGGGAAAAACAAAAAAGCCCCGAACGGGGCGGGAAAAGTGAAATCAGGTTTCGGGCAGGCCAAAGACAAAGTCTCGAACATCTTGCAGCTCTTTAAGGAGCGGAACGCCGATGATTTTGGCCAACACCTGGTTTAGTTCATCGTATTGGTTGCCGGTAATGATAATTTCATCATACCGGTGTTCTTGCAGATCTTTGATTCGCTTATCCAATTCGTCTAACACTTGCTGTTTGAAAGCCAGCATGGCAATCACCTTCCTATCTGGATTTGATTACAGATAGTGTTTGCCGAAAATAAAAAATTATTCCGGCTTTTGGGGAGACAGCACAAAATGTCCGGGCGCGGCTTCCTGCCAGGCGCATTGAGGAAGCTGCTCAAAAAACAGCGCGGAATCAAACGGAATCCGCTGTTGGGTGCGCGCAACGCCGGGATCGGGCGAATACACGGAGGATAAAAGCGAGCGGGTATAGGGATGAAGGGGCTGCGTGCAAAGCGTATCGGCCGTCGCCAACTCCACCAAATGCCCGTGGCACAACACGCCGATGCGGTGGCTGATATGGCGCACCATGGAAAGATCGTGGGCGATAAACAGGAAGGAAACACCCTGCTCACGGCAAAGGGAAGCAAACAGATTGATGATCTGCGCTTGCATGGAGACATCCAAAGATGCAATGGGCTCATCGGCAATGATAAGCTGCGGAGAGAGCGAAAGCGCCCGGGCGATGCAAACACGCTGGCGCATACCGCCGGAAAACTCTGCGGGATATTTGTGATACAAAGCAGGGTCCAGGCCGACAAGCGCCATCAAACGCAGCGCGGTTTCGCGCCGCTGTGCGCGCGTACCTTCACGATGAATGACCATCGGCTCTTCAATCAAGGCGCCGATGGTCATACGCGGATTTAAGCTGGCCATACTGTCTTGAAAGAGAAACTGAAGGGTATGCGCGGTGTGCTTTCGCTGCTTTGCGGTGGTTTTGGAGGCGCTGATTTCTAAATCCTGCAAAAATACCCGGCCGTGGGTAGGCGGATATAGACCGGCGATGGTGCGGGCCAGGGTGGATTTGCCGGAGCCGGATTCGCCTACCAAACCAAAGATTTCGCCCGGCCGGATGGAAAAGCAAACATCTTGAACAGCCCAAAGAGAACGATGATGGCCGATGGGAAAGGATTTACTCAGCGATTCTACACGAAGGAGCGGTTCAGTCATGGGTTTCCTCCCGGGATAAAAAGGCAGGCGGCGAAATTTTCGGCGCCCTGGGATCTAGCAGCCATGTGGCGGCCTGGTGTGTGGGCGAAAGGGAAAACAGCGGCGGCTGTTGCTCATAATCAATATCCAACGCATAGGCGTTTCGCCGAGCAAAAGCATCGCCCCGCGGCGGGGCGGACAGATCCGGCGGCATGCCGGGAATGTTGTATAAGGCTTCTCCCTGGCGCAGTTTTCCCGGCAAAGAGCCCAAAAGACCCCAGGTATAGGGATGACGGGCATCGTAAAAAATTTCTTCTACGGTGCCGGTTTCAACGATTTTTCCGGCATACATCACGGCCACACGATCCGCCATTTTGGCAACCACGCTCAGATCATGCGTGATAAACAAAACAGATAGCCCAAACTGTGCTTGCAAACGCAAAATGAGCTCTAAAATTTGTGCCTGGATGGTAACATCCAACGCGGTGGTGGGCTCATCCGCAATGAGTATCTTGGGCCGGCAGGCCAGCGCAATGGCAATGACGGCGCGCTGGCGCATACCGCCGGAAAAATGATGCGGATATTGATCGTAGCGCTCGGCAGGATGGTCTATGCCGACGGTTTCCATCCAGTAAAGCGCGCGTTCTTTGGCCTGGGCTTTGGAGAGGTTTTCATGTAAAATAAGCGCCTCGGCTATCTGCCGGCCAACGGAAAGCGTGGGGTTTAGAGATGTCATGGGATCTTGAAAGATCATGGAAATCTCACGCCCGCGAATTTGGTCCATGGCCTTTTCGGAAAGGGGCGCAAGATCCCGGCCGTTAAAGAGAACCTTGCCACTGCTGATGTGCCCGCTATGAGGCAAAAGATGCAGGATAGACTTGCATAGGACGGATTTGCCGCAGCCGGACTCACCAACAATGGCAAGAGTCTCTTTTTCGTTGAGGGAAAAGGAGACGTCGCGCACTGCCTGTACCGTGCCGGCATCGGTATGAAATTGTATCGATACATGCTGCAGATCAAGCAGTGCGCTCATAACAATCGCTCCTTTAGAGGGTTAAAACAAACAGCGCAATGGGCCGGCCGGGTTAGCCGATGGTCCAGTCCGCAATGTTGTAGAAGATGCCTACGCCGTGATGGCCCAGGATGGTGTCCTTTGTGATGCCGTGAATGTTGGCTTTGCCGACATAGATAGCGTCTACATAGGCGATGAAGGTATAGGGCATTTTTTCCGTCATGGCCTGCTGGAATTCCTGATAATAGGCCAGACGCTTATCGTTATCATCGGTTTCCCGCGCTTTTTTCAAAAGGGCATCCACCTTTTCATACGAATATGCGGAATAATTGGCGCCCTTGTCCGTACCGAACACCTTGTAGGTATGGTCATCCGGGTCAAACGGGCTGCCCCAGCCGATGAGGTAGGTTTCCTGACCGGCCCAGTCCGTTTTGGCGTTGACGGCCACGGAAGCCTCCACACCGATGCTTCTCAGCTGTTCGGCGCAGATGGTAGCCATATCAATACGCACCTGATCGCCTTCGCCGCAGTTGATTTTAAAGCTCAGGCGCGTGCCGTTTTTGGCATAGATGCCGTCGTCGCCTTTTTTCCAGCCGGCTTTTTCCAATTCCTCCTGTGCTTTTTGCGGATTGTAGGAGAATTTTTCAATGTCCGGATTGTTATACGGCCCCATTTGCAGCGGCGAATACGCCACTTCGCCATGCCCCAGCAAAACGCTGTCTATGATGGCCTGGCGGTCTATGGCATAGCTGAGGGCGTTGGACAATTCCGGATTGTTTTTGAACAGATCGTTGTTGAAATTATACAGAATGCCACGGTAATCGGCAGTTTTCATATCGTAAACGGTGAAATCTGCATTGGATTCAAATTCTTTGGCGTCCTGCGGGGTAATTTGCGCCAGATCTACTTCGCCGCTTTTCAGCTGCAAAGCACGGGTTTTTTCATCCGGAACAATTTTAAAGATGACGGTATCGATGGAGGGCGTTTTGCCGTAATAATCCTGATTTTTCTCCAGCGTGATGCTTTGCCCCACATCCCAATGCGTCAATTTATACGGGCCGGTGCCCACGGGGTTTTGATTGAAAGAATCGGTAATGAGGTTTTTGCCCTCCAAAAGATGGCGGGGCAAGATGCCGATGGTCAGATAATCCAGCATGGCAACGTTGGGGGCGGACAAAGTGAGGGTGAAGGTATGCTCATCCACCGCGGCCATGGAAACGATGTCTTCATAATTGGAAGCGATTTCCGATTCGTTTTCCGGGTTTAAGATGGCTTCCAGCGTAAATACCACGTCCGAAGCGGTAAACGGCTGGCCATCATGCCATTTTACATCTTTGCGCAGATGAAACGTATAGGTATAGTGCTCTTTATCGTATTCCCAGGTTTCCGCCAGCGCAGGAACCACTTTGTTGTCGGCATCGTGTGCGGTGAGGCCGGAAAAGATCAGAGAGTTGATCTCGCCGTGTTCATACAGGGCGGGGTTGATGCTGGTGTAATCGCCGCTGGCATAGCCAAGCGTGGAAGCGCCGTTTTTGCTGCCGGCAGTGCCCTGTCCGCAGGCGGAAAGCAGGCACATGGCCGCCACAAGCAAAAACGATAGAAGGACGTGTCGTTTTTTCATGCAATTCTCTCCCTTGTAAAATGTTATATTTCAATCGATTGAGGTTAAAGGTTGCTGCAGCGCCGATGGTTGGCGTTACGGATATAATGGCCGATGTTGGTAATGCAGACTAGGGTGGTTACCAAAAACAACCCGGGAATGATGATCAGCCACCAGTTGTTGGATAATAGGGCACGGTCCGCCATGCTGAGCATGCTGCCCCAGGAAACGGTTTCCACCGGCAGCCCCAGTCCCAAAAAGCTGAGAGTGGATTCCGTGCCGATGGCAGAACTGATGTTGGTAACTACCATGAACATGATGGAAGGAATAAAATTCGGCAAAAGATGGCGGCGCAAAATGTAGAAAAAGCGGCCACCCGTCAGCCGGGCATATTGGATATATTCGCTGGATTTAATCTGGTGTACTTCTGTGCGGACCACCTTGGCAATGCTCATCCAACTGGTGAGCCCGATGACAAGCGAGATGGAAAGGATATTGGCCTGCCCTAAAATCGCTTGCAAAAAGATGATGATCAAAATGGAAGGAATGCTCATGGCCATTTCGGAAAACCGCATGAGCGCATCATCCAGCCAGGCGGGGGCGACCCCGCAAATACAGCCGTAGAGAACGGCAATGCAGGTGGACAACGCCGTGGAAAGAAACCCGATACAAAGGGAGATGCGCCCGCCGTACCAGATCATGGAAAATACATCGCGCCCCAAAGGATCTGTCCCAAAGAGAAATTCCCCGCAGGGCGGCTGGCTTAGGTGAGCCAGATTCAGCGTGCCCGGGTCTTTCGGGGAAAGGACGCCGCAAAACAGACAGCCCAGCAAAATCAGCCCCACAAGAATGCAGGAGATAAGCGGAAAATCCGAAGGGAGCCGGCGTTTTTTTGAAACGGCCTGTTCGGGCGCAGATTCTTTGCGGCCGACTAGCTTAAAACTCTGGTCGGTTCTGTCCAAGAATCTTCCCCCCCTTCGCGTTTCATGCGCGGGTCGATCCTGTTATGGAGAACCTGCGAGAGCATATTGGATAAGATGACCAGCGCGCCCGTGATCAGGCACAGGATCATCAATAGATTGTAATCGTGATATTTGGCGCTTTCAAAGCACAGCGAGCCCAGCCCGGGGTAGGAAAACACTTGCTCTACGATATAAGTGCCGCCTAAAATATGCGGAATGGAAATGGCCATAAGGCTGATATAGGTGGGCAGGATGTTGCGCAGGCAGTGCCGGGTGACGATTTTGCGCCGGCTTAGCCCCTTTGCTTTGGCGAGCAACACATAATCCTGGCGAATTTCTTCCATCAACTTGTTGCGCACCATGTAGGCGTAATACCATAGATGGCTGAGTACCAAAACGGTGAGCGGCAGAATTAAATGGCGGATGCGGCTGGCCACATCCCCGGCCTTGCCGAGGGCATAGGCGCCGCTGGAGGGCAGCCACCCCAAGTTGACGCTGAAAATCAAAATCAGCACCAGAGAAATCCAAAACGAGGGGATGCAGTTTGTGACAGTGCCGATTTTGCAGATGGCTCTGTCCCAGAGAGTATCTTCATGCAGGGCACAGAAGATGCCGAGCAAAAGCGCCAGACCAAAGGTAAACACATACGCCAGCCCGCCTAAAAGCAGTGTGTTTTGATACAGCGCGCCGATGACAGATGTCGCAGGCTGTTTGTATTTAAAGGAGATGCCCCATTCACCGTGAAAGGCGTTAGACAGCCAGATTTTGTATTGTGTATGGATGGGCTGATCCAGCCCCAGGCTATGGATGGCCGATTCGCGCTCCAGCGGGCTCATTCGCTCCACGCTTTCGCCGTAATACGAGCGCAGCGGGTCGCCGGGCGCCAGGCGGGCCATATAAAATACGGCCAACGACAATAAAAACAAAGCCAAAAGAAACTGAAACAGCTTTTTGCAGAGAATCCATGCGGTTTTTCGTGTGCGCTGTGGCATAAAAAGAGCCCCTCCAACAAAAAAACCACAAAGAGACAGCCCGTACAGAGCCGACCAATCTTCGTGATTTGTTTACAAACGATATGAAAAAGAAAAAACCATACACTGCGTTCTGGCAGAAAAAGGGGCTTCCTGTCCCTCATCGTCGTATGATTCTATATATAAATTATCACAAAACGATGCAAATGTAAAGTTATATGTTTTGCAAAATCTGTTGAACTTCGCGCAGCGCGTCTTCGATAAAGCGGCCCATCGGTTGATCTTTTACGCCGGCGATATGGGCATGGCAGCGGGAAACAGGGATTAACACTTTTTCCGCTTCGCTGCTGGCCACGGCGTTGGCGATTTGCGCGCTCACTTCACCCAGCATGGAGCCAACCAACACAAGGCCAATGGGACCGATGATGATATCGGCATGTGCACAATTGTAACAAACGGCGCTTTCTCCGGTAGCACCACCGTCCGCGCCGGCCTTTACCATGGCCGCCGTGGCCAGGGCATTGATGCCGATGCCGAGAATTTCATGTTGGGAAGAAAATTGTTTTTTCAGCTGTTCCACCAGGGATTTTCCGATACCGCCGCCCTGGCCGTCGATGACAATAATTCGCATATCATTCCTCTTTTCCGATGATAAATCAGTGTATCATATTTTGCAAAAACGGAAAAGGGAGCCGGGCAAAAGGCTTGTTCGAAACAGAATGCGAAAGTATAGTATAATAGAAAAAAGAAACAGGAGGCCTTGAAAGGGGAACAATATACAGTGGAACAAAAACAAGCGCAGGGCGTGGGGCTGATTGCCAATGAGGAGACGATCTTAAATGAGTTTTCTCAGAAAAAGCAGCTGTTTATGGATTTTCAGGATGATCTGGAAGATATTATCCCAACGCTGCTGAAAACACGGAAAATCGAAACGGCCAACATTGCCTTTCGCATTAAAAGCGAGGAATCTTTGCGGAAAAAGATACAGTTCAAACATAAATATCAGCAGCTGACCGATGTGACGGATTTGGTGGGCTGCCGGGTGATCACGTTGTTTGAAACGGATGTGGAAGCGGTGCTGCAGGCGCTTGAAAGCGAGTTTGAATTGGTGGAACTGGTGGACAAGCGGAAAAAGAGCGTGAACGACTATGTGGATTTTGGGTACAATTCGCTGCATGTAATTTTGAAAATGAGCAAAGCGCGCTGTGCGCTGGTGGAATACAAGCGCTATGAGGATATACGGTTTGAAGTGCAGATCCGCACGGCGCTGCAGCATGCCTGGGGCGAAATTGAGCATGGGCTGGGCTATAAATCCGATTTTGAAATTCCGATGCAGATTCGGCGCAAACTAACGCGCATTGCCGCAACGCTGGAATTGATCGACGAAGAGTTTGAAACCATTCGACAGGAGGTGGCGGAATACGACCGCAGCTTTGATAAAATCGAAAAAATATTAAAAACGGACATCAACAAAAATACGCTGATTCAATATTACGAAACGGGGGCGCAGATACGTGCGTTTAACCAATCTTTGGCAGAGGCATACGGGCTGGAGCTGGTGGAGGACAGCGGCTTTATCAGCCGGCTGAAAATCGTGCAGCGTTTGCAGTTTTTGGGATTTCGCTATATTCACGAAATGGATGAATTTATCCAAACGCACCAGGCACCGCTTCGGGTGATTGCGGATAAGTGGATGGAAATCATGCGCGGAAAGAGTTTGAATGTATACACGGTTTTGCTGTATACGATTTTGCTGGCCTCTGCGCGAGAAGCGGCGGATCTATACGATGAAAACGGCCCGGTAAAACAGATGATGAAATTATCATAAAAAGGGCCGCTGGCAAAGGTGAATTTTTTCCAGATCCGGCTTGGAAGAGGGGACATCGCCAAGGGGCAGCTTTTGCGGCCGTTTGCGCGGCGCGGGGCCGCCGGTGTGGGGCGCAGGGCATTCATAGGTTTGCTTCATAAGAATTCCTCCTTTTGGATAGTTTGCCCGAAAAAAGCGCGCATATGAAGAAATGTGCGGGAATAGGGAAACAGCAGTATGAAATGTAGAGGATTGTTTGGCTTTGTTTATATAAAAACAGTGCGTTTTAGAGGAAAAGGGAACAAACCCTGCGGCAAAGAAAACGGGATTCTTTTAAGAATACTGGTGAAAATAAAAAAATTACGGTATAATTTATGGTTGTGGGCCGGTTTTCAACGGCAGACGGGCCCAAAAGAGAGTTTTGTATGCCGTTGAGAATGGAGTGGACCAATGTCAAAATCGATTGGAACCGTTGTCAGAGGCGTGCGCACGCCTATTATCCGCCAAGGGGATGATCTGGTCTCCATTGTGGTGGATTCCGTATTGGAAGCAGCCCGGAGCGAGCAAATTGCATTTGCGGACCGCGACATCGTAGCGGCCACCGAGGCCATTGTGGCGCGTGCTCAAGGGAACTATATAACGGTTGACGACATTGCCGATGATATCAAAGAAAAGTTTCCCGAAGGGCATATCGGATTGATCTTCCCGATCTTGAGCAGAAACCGTTTTTCCATCTGCTTAAAGGGCATTGCCAGAGGGGCCAAAAAGATTACGCTGATGCTAAGCTATCCGTCCGATGAAGTGGGCAACCACCTGGTATCGCTGGATGCGTTGGATGAAAAAGGGATTAACCCGTATACCGATGTGTTGACCGAAGCGGAATACCGCGAAAAATTCGGCCGGGTGGAACATCCGTTTACCGGCGTGGATTATGTGGAATATTATAAGCAGCTGATTGAAGGAGAGGGCGCGGAAGCGGAAATAATTCTGGGCAACAATGCCAAAGACATTTTGCCGTATGCCAAGGATGTGTTGACATGCGATATCCACACCCGCGAACGCAGCAAACGCCTGCTGCGCCAAAACGGCGCGCGCACCGTGCTGGGCTTGGATGATATTATGACGGCCTCCAGAAACGGCAGCGGCTTTAACCCGGATTACGGCCTGCTGGGCTCGAACAAGGCCACGGAGGAAACGGTGAAATTGTTCCCGCGCAACTGCGAAGTGTTTGTAAAACAAGTGCAGGATGCGCTGCTGGAAAAAACCGGCAAGCATATTGAGGTGATGGTATACGGAGACGGCGCATTCAAAGACCCGGTCGGCAAGATTTGGGAATTGGCGGATCCGGTGGTGTCTCCGGCCTATACCGGCGGGCTGGAGGGCACGCCGAACGAACTGAAGCTGAAATATCTGGCGGATAATGATTTTGCCGAGCTTACCGGCCAGGCGCTGCGCGAGGCGATTGAAAAGGCCATTGAAACAAAGGATAAAAACCTGAAAGGGACCATGGCCACCCAAGGAACCACGCCGCGCAGGCTGACGGATTTGATCGGCTCTCTGTGCGATCTGACCTCCGGCTCCGGCGATAAGGGAACCCCGGTGGTATGGATTCAGGGATATTTTACAAACTATGCAGAATGATAAAAAGCGGGCTTTGCCCGCTTTTTTTATACGCAAAACTACAGAATGAAAGTGCTTTACTAAAAGGGTACAGCCGGGATTGTTTTCAAAGCCAGGCCCGGCCTAAAAGGGAAACGCCCTGTTCGATTTGCTCGGGCGAAAGCGAGCCATAGCCCAAAAGAACATGCCCCTGATATTGCTTTGGCACGGGGCCGATGAAATAGGGCGCAACGGGATATACGCGCACCCCATTTTCCAGCGCCGTTTGGCAGAGCAGCTGCTGATCGGCGTTGTTTTTCAAATGCACCAAAACATGATGGCCGGCCTGTTCGCCCTGATAGAGCAGCGCATCGCCAAAGGTTTGCGAAAGGGAAGCAATCAACACCTTTCGCTTTTCTTTATAAAGCTTGCGCATGCGGTTTAGATGCGTTTCAAAGGCACCCTGGCGCAAAAAAGCATCCAACACTTCCTGCTCAAAACGGGAAACGGAGCAGCTGAAAAGCGCATAATGCTGCCGATAAAGCTGCAAAAGCGGCTCCGGCAACACCATATAACCGATGCGCAGCGAAGGCGCGATGGACTTGGAAAAGGTGCCAAGATAGATCACGCGTCCATGATCATCAATGCTTTGCAGGCTGGGCAGGGGTTTTGCATCATAGCGAAATTCACTGTCATAATCGTCTTCGATGATATAGCGGGCAGGGGCGGCTTTGGCCCAGTTTAACAGCTGAATCCGGCGGCTGATCGGCATGCTGACGCCCAAAGGAAACTGATGAGAGGGCGTGGTATACACGCAGGCATTTCCCAAAGCGTGCAGCGGCGCTACCGGCAGCCCTTTTTCATCCACATACAGCGGCAAAACGGGATGTCCCATGCGATGGAACATATGATACGCCTTGTTATATACGGGGTTTTCCAACGCGATGGTGCAGCTGCTATCCAGAATATAGCTTAAAATTTGTAAAAGATGCTCGGTGCCGGCGCCGAGGACGATGGAATCCGGCGTACAGCGCACGCCGCGCGCCTGATAAAGATATTGCGCGATGCTTTGCCGCAGGGAGATAAGACCCTGCGGAGGCGCATTTTGCAGTAAAGTTTCGTTGTTTTCATCAAAACAATGGCGCAGCAGCTTACGCCAAAGGGCATAAGGGAAAAGCCGCGCATCGATGCCGCCGGGAGAAAAATCAACCTCTATGGGCGCAGGCGCTTCAACATCGGCAGGTGGCGCAGATAAAACGACGGAAGCGGGCAAAAGCGTATCCAACGGGCAGACAAAAAAGCCGCGTTTGGGCCGGGCGTCCAAAAACCCTTCGGAGACAAGCTGGCCATAGGCGGTGTCTACGGTGGTAACGCTGACGCCCAGCTGATCCGCCAATTTGCGCTTGCTGGGCAGTTTTGTGCCGGCAGCAAGGGCGCCGGTGCGGATTTCGTGCTTTAGCATGCGGGTGATTTGATCATACAGCGGCGTGCCGGATGGCGCCGGCGGCAAGGTGAACAGCATGAAAACCTCCTAAACTGGACAGATGAAAAAGACAAAAAGTAAACCTTTTAAAAAGGTCAGTTTTTGCGTATTATAGGATACAGAAAAAGCAAGGTCAAGGGAGCGAAGAAAAATGAAACAAAAACGGGTGCTGGCCGTGCATGATATTTCTTGCGTGGGGCGCTGTTCGCTGACGGTGGCGCTGCCGATTCTGTCTGCGGCCGGGCTGGAAACCAGCGTGCTGCCCACGGCGGTGTTAAGCACACATACCGGCGGCTTTACCGGCATGACATTTCGGGATTTGACGCAGGATCTGCCTGAAATTTTTGCGCATTGGAAAACCTTGGATATAACCTTTGACGCCATTTACACCGGTTATCTGGGATCGGATAAGCAGGTGGCGCTGATAGAACAGTTGTTTGATCTGTTTGGCTCGGAACAAACGCTGCTGGTGGTGGACCCGGTGATGGGGGACGACGGAAAGTTGTATCCCGGCATGCCGGAAAACATGCCGCAGCTGATGAAAAAATTATGCCAAAAGGCGGATATAATTGTGCCGAACCGTACGGAGGCAGCCTTGATGCTGGGCCAGGCGTATAAAGAAGAGCCGCTGGACCGGGCGGCGGTGGAGCAGATGATGCACCAGCTTTGCCAGATGACAAAGGCCAGCGTAGTCTTAACCGGCATCGGCCTTGAACAAGGAAGGCTGGGCGCGGCAGTGTATGATGCAAAAACAAAACAGACCACATACCCCACGGCAAAGCGCATGCCGGGCAGCTATCACGGCACGGGAGATGTGTATGCCAGCGCGCTGACGGGCGCGGTATTGTGCGGGCATTCGCTGACAGAATCTGCCCGCATTGCGGCGGAATATACGCAAAAGAGCATAGAATACACCATTCCGGAGGGCATAGAGCGGCGGTATGGCGTTTGCTTTGAGAAAGCTCTGCCGGAATATTGGCAGATGCTGGAAAACGAAAAATAAAAAAAGGAGCCTTGGCTCCTTTTTTTGTACAGAAAATTACGCGCCGAAGATTTCCAAAACTTTGGCTTTCACTGCGGCAGCCACCTTTTGATGCTGATCCGGATTGAGGTGAATGCCGTCTTTTTCGCTGGCAACGACGATCTGACTTAAGTCCAGATATTCGCAGCCGATTTCGCGGGTAAACCGGGCAAATTTAGCCGGAAGCTCGCGGGAAATGAGGTTGGAATTGTCATCAAAAGAAGAGCAATAATCCGCTTCGCGCGCATAATTGGTATACGGCGGACACATGACCAAAAGGCGCGGGGCTTTGCCGTCACGGCCGGCGGTGGAGCGGAGAATGAGATTGGCAAGCTCGCGTACGCCGGCGGCCACGTCGGAAGCGGTGAGGCCAAAACGGGTTTTGCAGTCGTTGGTGCCAAGCATTAGAATGACAAGATCCAATGGAGATTGGCTTTCCAGGCAGGGGATCAGGTAGGGCTTACCGTTTTTATATCCTTCGATGGGGTCATCCCATACGGCGGTACGGCCGTTTAATCCCTCCTCGATGATTTTATAATCCGGCAAGGCGTTTTGCAAAAGGCCGGTCCAACGGGTGTTTTCATCAAAGCGATACCCGTCTTTGGGGGCGTAGCCCCAGGTGTTGGAGTCTCCAAAGCAAAGGATTCGTTTCATGGCGCATCTCCTAGCATAGAATTCATTGTATAAATTATACAATAAATACGGCGCGGTGGGCGGGAAAATTAAAAAAGAACAACCGGAAACAAGGCGCCGCGGGATTTTCAAAAGAAACAGAATACGAAAAAGACAGCCCGAGTAGGCTGTCTTTTGAAATGGCGTTTGATTAAATCCACCCAAAATGACGACAGGCATTGAAAACGCCGTCTTGATAGGAAGGGGTTGTAACGTAATCGGCATGCTGTTTTAATGCGGGATGCGCATTGCCGAGGGCGATACAGGTCCATTCCGGTAAAAACATGGAGATGTCGTTGGTGCCGTCGCCAAAGACGACGACATCCTCCTGCGGCGCATGGAGCATGGAGAGCATGGTGAGAATGCCTTTTTGCTTTTCGGTGGCCTCGATGAAAATGCAGCGTTCGTTAAACCGTACCCAGGGCAGATAAGAAAGCGCTTCGATTTGCCCCTGATCTTCTTCGGTGCAGGCGATATACAATTTATGGAAGGTGGAAAACGCATGAAAATCCAAATCGGGATCTAAAATGGATTTTGCATAGTAGTCATTGATTTTCAACAAAAATTCCACGGAATTGGTATAGCGCACCTTTTCGTTGGCGCAGGTGAACCCCCAAGGGATATGCTTTGCGGACAATTCTTCCAAGGCCTTATGGCACAGGGCAGGATCCAACGTTTTCATCTGCACGATGTTTCCGTCGATCACAATGCCGTATCCGCCGTCGGTTACGGCGTTGCGAATGCCCAAATCCGGCAGAAAACGGGCAATGTCCGCCTCCATACGCCCGGTGGCTACGGCTACGGAATGCCCGTTGGCGCGCAAAAGATCCAGCGCTTTTCGGGCGGAAGGGGGCACGCAGGCAGTGGAGCCGATGGTAAGCGTGCCGTCAAAATCAAAGAAAAAATATTTTTTTGTCTGCAACAAACTCAGCCTCCGATGCGATGGAAAACAGGATTGTGGTTTTCATAGGTGCAGACATACCGCATGCCGGCCCGGCGCAGCATTTGGCAGGCGGCGGCGTAATGTTCGCCGATACGATCCGGACGATGCGCATCCGAACCGATGGTGACGATTTCGCCGCCCAATTCATGATAGCGGCACATGATATCTTCATCCGGCATGAAAAAACCAAACGGCGTTTTGCTGGAGGTGTTGATTTCCAGCCCTTTGCCATGGCTGATCAGGTATTGGAACAGGGCGTCCAATTCGTCCGGGGCGTTGCGGTAGCGCAGCTGCCGATCCGGATATGGATTCTGGCGGGAATAATAAGTAAGATGCCCGATGCAATCCAGCTCCGGAAAATCTTTGGCGCAGGACAAAAGCTGAAGGGCGTATTTGCGCATCACATCGTCCGGCGTGGCGCCGTAACCGAAAACGGGGTTGACGCCATCTTCAATCAAATGCTGCGGATTTCCCTCTGCAAAGCCCATCCAGTGGATAGAGCCCAGAATATAATCAAACCGAAGCCCCTCCATGGCATAACGGGTGGCGGCAAAAACATCATCACGCCCGGCCTGCATGCCGATTTCCACCCCGGTTTTGATGATAAGCTGATCGGCAAAGCGTGCAGCATAACGCTCCACATCTTCCACATAATCGATGAGATCACAAATGAAATTCAGATGAGGGGCGAGCGGAAAATCGTAATCGTAATGGGCGGTCACGCAGATTTCATCCAGGCCGTTGTGGATGGCGCCCAGCGCAATTTCGCGCAGAGACTGCATACCGTCTGCACTATGATAAGAATGTATATGATAATCGTACATGGCAAAAGCCCCCTTTAAATAAAAAAACGAGTTGAAATTCGATTCATCAAAAACAAAATAAAAACATAAGAAATCATACGAGACAATTGTGACTCTATTATGCGGGAATTTTGTTAAAAAAACAAGCACGAAGCAAAGAGAAAGGGCGATTTTACACAATTCCTGCATAAAGAACAGGAAATAAAAGACCACAAAACCGTTTTTGCCGCTAAGCATTTGTCGAAAAACACGAAATGCCAAGAAGGGGACAAAAAGAAAGTTGCCTAAAAACAACACGGCCGGCCGGATAAAACGGGCAAACGAAGAAAATTCCCAACGGATACATATCCGTTGGGAATGGGAAACGCTTTATTTTCTCAAATACAGCACACCGAGGGTGTTTGGTCCGCAGTGTGAAGAAACGGTGCAGCCGGCACGCGTGGTATAGATATGCTCAAAGGGCACCAGCTCCGAAACGGTACGAAAAACGGCCTGAAGAATGGCGTCATCTATGCCGGAATGGGTGATAAATGCGCGGCTTGTATCGATCTGCTCCGGATGGGCCAATACGTCGCGCACGTATTTTTGCAGGCAACGATCCAATTTGCCGCGATACAATTTGCCCATGCCCATGCTACCGCTGTCATCCGGATGCACCTGAATGCAGGGCTTGATATGCAGCATATTCACGCCCAATTTCGCAACGGAAGAGCACCGGCCGCCGGCGGGCATAAATTCCAGCGTATCCAACAGGAAACTGGCCTGGGTCTTTTGCGTTAGGGCAGAAACTTCCCGGTAAATCTGCTCGGCTTCCATGCCGCGGGCAATACGGTCTGCCGCCTGAAGCACCAAAAGCCCGGAGCCGGTGGAAAGGCTGCAAGAATCTATTACATAGACGTTTGGCAAAGATTGCGCAGCCAGACAGGCATTTTGATAGGCAGAGGACAGCGCAGAGGCAAGAGAAATATGAATCACGGCATATCCCTGTTCTGTCCATTGGCGAAAATGCGAATCATATTGGTTTTCATTGACGGCCGCAGTGGTGGGCAGCACTTTTTTGTTCCACCAGGTATGGTAAATATCGTCCGGCGTGATGTCTATGCCGTCGCTATAAGCATTGCCATCCAAAAGAACGGTAAAAGGGAACAGATGCACCTGATGTTCGGACAAAAGCGCCGGCCCCAGATCGCATGAGCTGTCTGCACTTAAAATGATTTTTTGTTGCATGTCTATTTCTCCAGAAAATTAAGATTTATACGCCTGATCTATCGAGCAATCCGTATTTTGTTGTTCTGTATGGGCGGGCTGGTCTTTTTTGCGGGTGATAAGCAAAGATTCCAGCCAGCCTTTTTTGTATTTGCTGGAAATATACCCGATACAAGCGATGACAAATGCGCCGATGGAATCCACAATTAAATCTTCCATGGTATCAACCAGCGCCGCGCGACCTACCAGCGTAACACCGCTTTCGGTTGCGTATTTTTGCATGTTAAGGTGCATGATGCCGTCTATGGTAAATTCATAAATTTCCCACAATGCCCCCAGCATCAAAGCAAAGCAGAAGGCGAAAAACGCGATGAAAATCGGGCTCAGGTTTACGGGAATACGATCCGAATTATTTAAAAGCGCCACCACGGAAAACCCGAGCGCCCCCAGCATGCCGCCGCTAAAACAATGCAGGATGGTATCCCAATTGGAAATTTTATAATAAAACGACCGCACCTCGCCCAAGTATACCGCACAGTACAGAAAAAGCACAAATAAAATCAGCATCATGGACGGAATTTGCAGCTTGAATTTTTTGGCGATGACGCTGGGCAGCATCAAAACCATAAGCGCCAAAATACATTGCACCAGCATGAGAACGTAATCGCTTTTCAAGCGCTCCCCCTCCGTGGCAAAGCCGGGCAGGGAAGGCGCCGCAAAAATACGCGCCACAACATAGACAATGGAGCTGAGCAAGGAAAAATAAACAAGCCCGGTGAGCCATTTCAAAAGCCGCTGCCGGCGTGTTTCCTTGTCCTGTTTTTCTTTCATAAAAACCCCTTTGAAAGGCGAATGCCAAAATTTCATAGAGTATTATACAGAAAACACGGGGAAAAAGACAGAGGAAAAATAAGTTTATTCAACGATGGGGCAATGCAAATGCTGCCGCACTTCCTGCCAGGGCACAGGATAGCCCGCCCCATGAGAACAGAACACCGAAGAAGAGGGATGCGCGCGGTCTTCCACTTTATTATATCCAATGGTTTGGATGACCTGCTCTGTATTATGACAGACATCGTATCCGTCAAAGCGAAGCTGCAAAACGCCTTCGCCTTTGGTATAGGAGGCCACCTCCGCGGCGTATTCCATCATACAGGCCGCCGGCGCCCGCCCGGCAAGGGTACTGCGCCCCCGGGAAAGCTGCGGGGCGCCAAAACTGGCGTTTTTGCGCTGTAAATCCGTCAGCGCCCGGCCAACGGTGTGCTCCGGCACGGTAAGGGTGAAAGCATAGTAGGGCTCCAGCAAAACGTTTTGTGCCTGTTCCAGGCCCTGCCGGATGGCGCGGCAGACAGCCTGCCGAAAATCGCCGCCCTCGGTATGCTTTTCATGGGCGCGGCCGTTGGTAAGCGTGATGGACAGATCCGTTACCGGCGAACCGGTAAGCAGGCCCGGATGTGTGGTTTCAAAGACATGGGTGCGGATAAGGTTTTGAAATTGAGCGGGCAAAACATCGGTAGACAGGGCGCTTTGAAACACAAGCCCGCTGCCCCTGGGCCCGGGAGACAGGCGGAAATGCACCTCGGCATAATGGCGCAGAGGTTCAAAATGCCCAAAGCCGCAAACGGGCGCGGTGATGGTTTCCTGATACAACACGCGGCAGGGGCCGAACGTTATGGAAAAACCGAAGCGCTGCGGAATCAGCGCGGACAACACTTCCAGTTGTATTTTTCCCATAACCTGTAAACGGAGCTGGTTGGTATCCGTCTCAAAGGCGATGTGCAAAAGCGGATCTTCTTCTTCCAGCTGGCGAAACGCGGATAATACGCGCTGCGGGGAAACGGAATCCGGATAAAGGATCTCGGCAGACAGCGCCGGCTGCATTTGCGGCGGGACCGCCGCGGGAAGGCCGATGCCGTCGCCGGGGCGCAAAGAGGAGAGCCCGGAAACCGCGCACACATCCCCGGCCACGGCCAGGGGAACAGAAACGGATTTTTCACCGATGAACTGGCGGAGCTCATGGATTTTTTCTTCGCCGATGGATTGCTTGGCTGCAAGACAGCCGGAAAACAAACGCAGATGCGCCCAGCGAACGCCTTTGTCGTCATGGCTGATGCGAAACACGCGCGCTTGCAGCGGGCCGTCTTTTTCGAAATAGCGCGAAGAGGAAAACTGCGATAATCCATCCAGCAGCGCAGTGACGCCGGCGCCATTCAGTGCGCTGCCGATATAACAGGGGAAAAGGCGGCGGCTTTGCACCAACTGCCGGGCGGCGGATTGCCAGCGGACAGGATCATAACCGGTTTCAAAATAGGCGGATAACAGATCGTCATCCGTTTCGGCGATCTGTTCAATGGCCTGCGTGGTGAACCCGTCGGACAGATTGCAAACATCGGGCGTTAACCGCTTGGCAATTTCACGCAAAACGGCGGCGGGGTCGGCGGTGTCCAAATCTTGCTTGTTGATAAAGAAAAACACGGGCACCCGGTGCGCACAAAGCAGACGCCAGATGGTTTCCGTATGGGCCTGCACGCCCTCCACGGCGCTGACAACGAGCACGGCGCAATCCAAAACGGACAACACGCGCTCCATTTCCGAGGAAAAGTCCACATGGCCGGGGGTATCCAGCAGGGTAAACGCGACGTTGTTATGAACAAACGGCGCCTGGGCGGAAAAGATGGTGATGCCGCGCTGGCGCTCCAGCGGATCGCTGTCTAAAAAGGCGGTTTGCTTATCCACCCGGCCCAAACGGCGGATGGTTTGCGCCTGGTATAAAATGCGCTCGCTGAGCGTTGTTTTCCCGGCGTCTACATGGGCCAACAGACCAATGCAAATCTTCTTTTTTTCATGCGGTTCGCCCATACAACCAGTCTCCTTTTATATAGGAATAAAAGTATTATAGCATAGAAAAAAGCCGCCGCAGAGTGGGGAAACGCTTTGGGGCGATGCGGCGGCGCAATTGAAAAAGGGAATGGAAACAACGGAATGTAAACCGCGGCAGGGCGCCAATCCTGCAAAAAGGCAACGACACGAAAGCCGGCTTTGGCTAAATGAAAAAGGCCCCGCATTAGCGAGACCTTTTTTGTGTTTATTCGTCGGCTTCGGGTGTATCGGCCTGTTTGGAAGAAGTTTCCTCTGCGGGCTGCATGACAACCACGGGCGCGTTTGCTTCGCCGGCGGCCAGCTTGCCGCCCAGGGCGCCCAGGATGAGGCTTTTAAGGTCGATCCCCATACCGGCGCCGATGCCCTCGGTTACCTGCGTGGTGCCGTTGACGATATCGGAAATCAGCTTTGCGCTGTTGCCTTCGCCATACATGGTGATCTTATCCACCTTGCTGAGCGGCTCGGCAACATTCTTGGCGATTTCGGGCAGAGCGCCCATGATCATTTCGATCACGGCGGCTTCACCGTATTTTTTCATCGCTTCGGCGCGCTTGTCGATCCCTTCCGCTTCGGCCAGCGCTTTGAGACGGATGGCTTCTGCTTCGGCTTCACCAACGGCGCGAATGCCTTCCGCTTCGCGTTGGCGTTCGATCATTTTTGCCTCGGCCTCTTTGGTGCGGCGGAACAGTTCGGCTTCGGCGGCCTGCTGGGCGGCATACCGCTCTGCATCGGCCTTTGCGCGAACCTGCGCATCCAAGGTCTGCTTGGTAACGTTTACTTCTTTGGCTTTCAACTCGGCCGTGCGATCGGCACGGGCGATGTCCGCATTGGCGGAAGCAACCTCGATGGTTTTACGCTGTTCTTGCTCCTGAATGGAGTATGCGGCGTCGGCTTCTGCCTTTTTCACATCGGACTGCTGTTTTAATTCTGCCTGGCGAATCGCCAAAGAGGTTTGCTTTTCGGCAATTTCCATTTCGGACTGCACTTTGGCGTCGTTTGCTTCCTTGGCCGCCTGTGCCTGCGCGATGGCAATATCCCGGTCGGCCTGGGCTTTTGCAACGGCAGCGCCTTTTTTGATTTGCGAGATGTTGTCGATACCAAGGTCTTCGATGACGTTGTTTTGGTCCGAAAAGGACTGGACGTTGAAAGAGATCATCTCCAGCCCCATTTTCTGTAAGTCCGGAATGGCATTTTCCTGCACGCGCTCGCCGAAGGCTTTGCGGTCTGTAACCATTTCTTCCAGCCGCATTTGGCCTACGATTTCGCGCATGTTCCCTTCCAGGGTGTCCTGTACGCGGCGGATGATCATATCCTCGCCTTCGTTTAGGAAGAACTTGGAGGCCAACGCCATCATTTCTTCGCTTTGGCCGATACGGATTTTAACCGTAGCGTCCACCTTTACGTTGATGTATTCGGCGTTGGGGACATAGTCCGTCGTTTTTACATCCACAGAAAACATTTTCAAAGACAGCTTATCCAGACGCTCCAAAAACGGGATGCGGATGCCGGCTTTCCCGATTAAAATGCGGGGTTTACGAAAGCCGGAGATCATATACGCCGTGTCGGGCGGCGCTTTTACATAGCCGATCAGGCAGATGAGAATAAGCAAACCGGCCGCGGCAACACCGATGATAAATTCCATAAATTTCTCCTTTCTGATTGCCGGTGTGTTTGGTTTTTGTTATGCCATGCTAAGGCTTTGAACAAGGGCGGTTTCGGGTGTTTGGGACAGCCGTTTACAGCGCATCGAAAATGTTTCGATGCGGCATACACCAAAAACCGAATCGCCCGATTCAACAGCCGAAGGGTCTTATTTTTCACACCGGGAGTTCACATCTGTTATCTAAGAGTAAAGCAACGTTGTGCTTTGAATCCAGTATCGGGGAAAAAGAATGAGAAATAAATGATGATATGCGCAAAATAAACGGGTCTATTTTTCTTTATACGGAAAAATAGCGAGATTAACATTCTTTGTTTTTATGTGCACTGTATTGAACCACGTCAATGGCACCGGTGGCCAACATTTGCTCGGCCCAAAGCTGCAAAGCTTCAACGGCCATTGAGATTTTTTCCAATTCCTCCTGTATGCCGATAAAGTCTTTCAATTCATCTCCGGAAATTTTTCCGTCCACGGTGATTTCGATCAGCCGCTCTTTTTGTTTGCTCATGGAATTTAGCGAAGCCAGCATTTCCAGCACAATTTGCGAAAGATCTTTCATTTCGATTTCCGGAACATACTGCCGGCCGATGGGGCATTGATGTGCGCAGTAATAATTGCACAGGCGAGGCTGTTTGTATTTTTCTGCCATAAGCAGCACTTCATCCGGGTGCGGAAGAGAGCGCTCGTTTTCAATCTTTTCAATTCTCTCCGGCGAAATGCTTTCCAACAGCTCCGAGGCGGATTCTCTTGTTAAATGCAGGGCCTCTCTGGTTTTATGATAAATATTTTTGTTTTCCTTGGTAGACGCTCTGGCCATAGGCAAACCCTCGCAAAAAATTAAATTTTATAAAATAACGTATACTTATATTATAGGGGAATCGACATAAAACACAATAAAATAAGCCGGGCGTTTGGAAGGAGAGGGCGGAATGAAAACGCATAAAAAAATCGTGCCGCAGGGCACGATTGGATGTTTTGAAAAATTCAAAACGGACAACGCCGGATAAAACGCGGCGTTGTCATTGCAAATATTCTTCGATGATAAAACGAGGCCGTTTTTTGGTTCCCATATGGGTTTGGCCGATGTTTTCGCCGATGATGCCGATGGCCAAAAGCTGCAAGCCGCCGATGGCCCAGACGGAGACCATGATGGAAGTCCACCCGGCGACGGTATGGCCCGTCCAATGGACGATGAGAAAATACAAAAGCATCAGCAGGCTGATGACAAAAATACATACGCCAAGGCCGGTGATAAACCGGATGGGCTTGATGGAAAAGGAGGTAATGCCGTCCAACGCAAAGCTGATCATTTTTTTGAGCGGATATTTGGATTCGCCGGCAAAGCGCTCGTGCCGCTCGTAGGGAACCACATCCGAGCGGAAGCCGATCAACGGCACAAGGCCGCGCAAAAACAGATTGACCTCTTCGTAATGTTCCAATTCGTTTAAAGCGCGGCGGCTCATCAGGCGGTAATCGGCATGGTTGTAGACAATATCCACGCCGAAGAATTTCATCAATTTATAAAAGCCCTGCGCGGTGGTGCGCTTAAACCAGGAATCGGTTTGCCGGGCGCTGCGCACACCGTATACAACATCGCATCCGTCATAATATTTGGCGATAAAGCGATCGATGGCGTCTATATCGTCCTGCAAATCCGCGTCCATGGAGATGACCATATCCGCCTGGCCTTTTACCGTCATCAGTCCGGCCAGCAGCGCATTTTGATGGCCGCGGTTACGAGAAAGGTTGATGCCGTTTACCAGCGGATTTTCCCGATGAAGGCGGACGATTAAAGGCCAGGTGCCGTCTTTGGAACCGTCGTTGACATAGACGATTTTGCTGCGCGGGTCTATTTGTCCTTGTTGAATCAGCCCTTCCAGCTTTTCGGTAAGCCGGCGGGTTGTTTCGGGCAAAACCTCTTCTTCGTTATAGCAGGGAATGACAAGATATAAAACCTCGCAGCGCGGCAAGGCGCCCACCTCCGTTGTGTTTTCTGTGTTTTCATTATAACCGATGGAAAGGGCAAGTCAAACAGCGGAAAAGGGGAAATAAGGCGAAGAAAAGAAAACAAGGACGAAAAACAAAAAGGGGTGAAAGGGAAAGGGCGTATGCATAAAGAGGATATGCAAAACAAAAAAATGAAAACTGGGGGTTGACAAAGGCGGGGGATTCGCATAATATAATGACAAATTTTATTGATAAATGCTTTGAGAGGGAATAGACGCGTAAAGTGTGACAGAGAGCTGCCGGGTGGTGCAAGGCAGTACAGCGAGCGCGGCGACTCGCCCTTTAGCAGCCGACTGAACGCAGCGCAGAGCTGTAAGTAGGAAAGACGGGTTCCTGGCCGTTACCAGACAGGCAAGCATTCGCCCTTGGGCCGATGCAAGAATGAGCGGGCATTTTTATATGCCAAGTAGAGTGGTACCACGGAGCAATCGCCTTCGTCTCTTCATAGAGACGGAGGCTTTTTTTATCCGATGACCGAACAGAGAAAGGGAGAAAAACAACATGCAAAAACAAATCAAGATCTTTGACACAACGCTGCGCGATGGGGAACAATCCCCCGGATGCAGCATGAACCTGCCCGAAAAACTGGAGATGGCACGTCAGCTTGATCGTTTGGGCGTGGATATCATTGAGGCGGGCTTTGCCATTGCTTCGCCGGATGACTTTCGGGCTGTACAGGCCATTGCGGGCGTGATCGAACATGCCAAGGTAGCCAGCCTGGCACGCGCGCTGAAAAAGGATATAGACAGAGCCTATGAGGCGGTGAAAGACGCCAAGCATCCTGTGTTGCATGTGTTTTTGGCAACCAGCGATATACATATGGAATATAAGCTGCGCATGACGCGCGAACAGGTGCTCTCTCAAATTGAAGAGATGGTAAGCTATGCAAAATCGCTCTGCCAAGATATTGAATTTTCCGCAGAGGACGCTTCCAGAAGCGACAGAGAATTTTTGGCCAAGGCCTTTTCCGTGGCGGTAAAGGCGGGGGCTACCGTGATCAACGCGCCGGACACCGTGGGCTACGCTACGCCGCAGGAAATGTTTGATATGATCGATTATCTGGCAAAACATGTGGAGGGCGTGGAAAACGTGGATATTTCCACCCACTGCCATGATGACCTGGGGCTGGCCGTGGCAAACTCGCTGGCGGCGGTGAAAGCGGGGGCCACGCAGGTGGAATGCACGCTCAACGGCATTGGCGAACGCGCAGGCAACGCCAGCTTGGAAGAAATTGTGATGGGCATTAAAACCCGTAAGGATTTTTACGAGATGAACTGCAACATTGACACCACGCAGATCTATAAATCTTGCAAATTGCTTTCCAGCATTACGGGTGTGCCGATTGCGCCGAACAAGGCGATTGTGGGTGCCAACGCTTTTGCGCATGAATCCGGCGTGCACCAGCACGGGATGATGACAAACAGAAACACCTATGAAATTATGACGCCGGCCAGCGTGGGTATTGCGCAGACGACCATGGTGCTGGGCAAACACTCCGGCAAGCATGCCTTTGCAGAGCGGTTGGATGAATTGGGCTATGACATTCAGGGCGAAGAACTGGAAAAGGCGTTCCAGCGGTTTAAAGAGGTGGCGGATAAGAAAAAGACCGTGACGGACCGCGACATCGAAGCGCTGTTAACTTCGCAGAAAACCGTGGTGCTGCCCGTGTATGAACTGGGAAGCTTTGTGGTAAACGCGGGCACGGCCATTTCCGCCACGGCCACGGTTTGCCTGAAAAAAGACGGAGAAAACAAAGAAGCCGTGGCAACCGGAAGCGGCCCGATCGACGCTGCGTTTTCCGCGATGGAGCAAATCGTGCAAAGCGGAGCGGAGCTGGAAACCTATTCCATTCAGGCGGTTACCGAGGGGGAGGATGCCTTGGGCGAAGTGGTGGTACGGCTGCGCCGGGATGGGCACACCATTACCGGCCGCGGGCTGTCTACCGATATTATCGAAGCTTCCATCAAGGCGTATTTGAACGGCGTAAATAAAATTTGTACCGTGGAATGATTTTTTATCAGACAGAAGAAAGGAAGAAAAGCACAATGGGAATGACGATGACACAGAAAATTTTGGCCGCCCATGCCGGGCTGGACAGCGTGCAGGCAGGGCAACTGATCAATGCCAAGCTGGATATGGTGCTGGGCAACGACATCACCTCGCCGGTGGCGATCAACGAATTTAAAAAAGCGGGCTTTACAAGCGTGTTTGATAAGGAAAAGATTTCTCTGGTGATGGATCACTTTGTGCCGAATAAGGATATTAAAGCGGCCGAACAGAGCAAACAATGCCGCGAATTTGCCGGCGAGATGGGCATTACGAATTTTTACGACGTGGGGAACATGGGCGTAGAACATGCGCTGCTGCCGGAAAAGGGCCTGGTGGGCCCCGGTGAATGCATCATCGGCGCGGATTCGCACACCTGTACTTACGGCGCTTTGGGCGCGTTTTCCACCGGCGTCGGCTCTACGGACATGGCAGCCGGCATGGCTACGGGCCAGGCATGGTTTAAAGTGCCGAGCGCGATTCGCTTTGAGCTGACCGGCAAACTGAACAAATACGTTTCCGGCAAGGATGTTATTTTGCATATCATCGGGAAAATCGGCGTGGACGGCGCGCTGTATCGTTCGATGGAATTTACAGGGCCGGGGCTGGCCAGCCTTTCGATGGAAGACCGGCTGTGCATGGCGAATATGGCGATTGAAGCGGGCGCGAAAAACGGCATTTTTGCCGTGGATGATATTACGCTGGCGTATGTGAAAGACAGGGTAAACCGCCTGTTTACCGTATATGAAGCGGATGAGGATGCGGAGTATGATGAAGTGATTGAAATCGACCTGAGCCAGATTAAATCCACGGTATCGTTCCCGCATTTGCCGGAAAACACAAAGACGATAGACCAAGTGGGCGATATTAAAATTGACCAGGTGGTGATCGGTTCCTGCACCAACGGGCGCCTGAGCGATTTGGCCGTGGCGGCGGAGATTTTAAAGGGGAAAAAGGTGGCGAAAAACGTGCGCGCCATCATCATTCCGGCCACGCAGCAGATTTATATGGACGCAATGAAATTGGGATATTTAGAAACGTTTATCCAAGCGGGCTGCGCGGTTTCCACCCCGACATGCGGCCCGTGCCTGGGTGGCTATATGGGGATTTTGGCAGACGGCGAGCGAGCAGTGGCCACCACAAACCGTAACTTTGTAGGGCGCATGGGGCATGTGAACAGCGAAGTGTATCTGGCGAGCCCGGCCGTGGCGGCGGCCAGCGCCATTGCGGGCAAAATTGCAGGCCCGGAACAAGACTAAGGAGGAGAAAGACGATGAAAGCACAGGGCAGAGTGCATAAATACGGAGATAATGTGGATACCGATGTAATCATTCCGGCACGGTATTTGAATACGGCCAATCATAAAGAATTGGCTGCGCATTGCATGGAAGATATAGACAAGGAATTTATAAACAAAGTGCAGCAGGGCGATATTATGGTGGGCGGCTTTAACTTTGGCTGCGGCTCTTCCCGCGAGCATGCGCCCATTGCCATTAAGGAAGCGGGCGTAAGCTGTGTGATCGCCAAGACCTTTGCCAGGATTTTTTATCGCAACGCCATCAATATCGGCCTGCCGATTTTGGAATGCCCGGAAGCCTCGGAAGGCATTGAAAACGGGGATGAGGTGTCTATCGATTTTGACAGCGGTGTGATTACCAACCTTTCCAAAAACCAGACCTATCAGGCGCAGGCGTTTCCGGAATTTATCAAACACATCATCAGCGCCAACGGATTGTTAAACTCCCTCAAGGAGGAAGCATAAGATGAAAAAGAATATTACGGTAATCAAAGGCGACGGCATCGGCCCTGAGATTGTGACGCAGGCCATGCGCGTGTTGGACAAGATTGCGGAAAAACACGGACATGAATTTTGCTATACCGAGGTTTTGGCGGGCGGCTGTGCGATAGACGCGGTGGGCAAGCCCTTGCCGGAAGAAAGCTTGCAGGCGTGCCTGTCGGCAGACAGCGTGCTGCTGGGCGCGGTGGGCGGCCCGAAATGGGATGCGGTGGACCAATCAATCCGCCCGGAAAAGGCGCTGTTGGGCATTCGAAAAGCCATGGGCCTGTATGCCAATATGCGGCCGGCCAAATTGTTTCCCCAGCTTTCCAACGCTTCGCCGCTGAGCGATGAAGTGGTGGCCCGCGGGATTGATATGGTAGTGGTGCGCGAACTGATCGGCGGAATTTATTTCGGCGATAAAGGCGTGGAAGAAATAGACGGCGAAAAAAGCGCGTATGACGTGATGCGATACAGCGAACACGAAATTGAACGCATTGCGCGCACGGCCTTTGATACGGCAAGAAAACGCAACAAAAAGGTGACGAGCATTGATAAAATGAACGTATTGTCCTCCTCCAGGCTGTGGCGGGATGTGGTGCATCGCGTGGCAGAGGAATATCCGGATGTGGAACTGGTGGATATGCTGGTGGACAATGCCGCTATGCAGCTGGTAAGAGACCCATCGCAATTTGACGTGATCGTGACGGAAAATATGTTTGGCGATATTTTAAGCGACGAAGCCAGCATGATTACGGGCTCCATCGGCATGATTCCGTCCTCCAGCCTGGGCGAAACGAAAAACGGCATGTATGAGCCGATTCACGGCAGCGCGCCGGACATTGCGGGGAAGGATTTGGCAAACCCCATTGGGACGATTTTGGCGGCGGCCATGATGCTGAAATATTCGTTTGATATGGATAAAGAAAGCGAAGAGATTGAAAATGCCGTGGCCAGCGTGCTGGATGCGGGCTACCGCACCGGCGACATCATGAGCCCAGGCAAAACGCAGGTGGGCTGCCAAAAGATGGGCGATTTGATCGTAGCGGCGCTGTAAAAACAAAATATGAGACAAAACAAAGTCCGGCGGATTGCGCTGGCCTTTTTGTATTTGATTGAAACACGACGGCAGCAAAACGGGCCCTGTGTTTTGCGCCGGCTGCCGGGCCGAAAAAACCTTGGCGTTGCGGCGGATGATAAAGAAGGCAGGCTTGTTTGAATGCTGCCTAAAAATTTTTTATCGCGTCAGTTTCATATAGAGAATGGGATAAGGGTTGCCCTGTTCATCGCAATCCGTTCTTTTGTATGTTTCAAAGCCCAAATGCCGATAGAACCCTACCGCCTGCGGGTTTTGTTCGTTGACGGTAACGCGATTGATCCGATAATGATGCAGGACGTATTGCAGCAGCTGTTTGCAAAGGCCTTGGCCCCGTTGAAAAGGCGCCGGAAAGAGCATTTTCACGCGGGTGTCTTCAAGGCCCATAAAGGCAACGATGTTGACCTGCGCATTTTCAGTAACGATTAAGTGCTTTACGCCGGGGATAGTCTGCGGTACATCATGTTTAATTTGAAGGATTTCTTTTTCGGACAGAAAATGATGCGTGGCCCGAACGAAAGATTATTTGATGGATAACAACGAAAGATTATTTGATGGATAACAGGGTTTGTATGAGCCGGGGAGTTCTTGTTGAAACTTCGTAGATGTTCATTTTGGTTTCCTCGTAAACTTTTATCTGTCAACAGTATATCCGAAGGCAAACCAAAAAACAGCAGGGAACGGCAAAGGAAAAGCCACAGAAAAACAAGCCGGATATTGTAAACAAAAGGGGAAAGAGGGTGTATAATTTTATTTTATGGATTGTAAAGAGGAAAAGAGGAAATTTTTGTGATTCATGATTTAACGGAAGGAAAACCCGCAAAGCAGCTCTGGCTGTTTTCCATGCCCATGCTGTTGAGCGTGGTATTTCAACAGATGTATAACATTGTGGACAGCGTGGTGGCCGGCCAATGCGTGGGGGAAGACGCGCTGGCGGCGGTGGGCAGCTCTTACCCCATTACCATGATCTTCATGGCCATTGCCACGGGGATGAATATCGGCTGTTCGGTGATTATCTCGCAATATTTCGGCGCCAAAAAGCTGCGCGAAATGAAAACGGCGATCAGCACATCGTTGATTTCCGTGCTTGGAATCAGCGTGGTTTTAACCATCGGCGGACTGGCGTTTTGCCGTCTGCTGCTGGATTTGTTGAATACGCCGGAAAATATTTTTGCGGATTCCATGCTGTATTTACAGGTCTATATCTACGGGCTTGTGTTTTTGTTCCTGTATAACATTTGCAACGGGATTTTCACGGCCCTGGGGGATTCCAAAACGCCGCTGTATTTTTTGATTGCCTCTTCTTTGGGGAATATCGCGCTGGATCTTCTGTTTGTAATAGAATTCAAAATGGGCGTGGGCGGCGTGGCCTGGGCTACGTTTTTATGCCAGGGCCTGGCCGGGATTTTGGCGGCGTGCGTGCTGCTGATTAGGCTGAAAAAGGTACAAACGGAGCCCTATAAAAAGTTTTCCCTGCCGATGCTGGGGCGCATTGGCGTGGTGGCGGTGCCGAGCGTGTTGCAGCAGAGCTTTATTTCCGTTGGAAACCTGTGTATTCAGGGATTGATCAACAACCACGGCTCGGCGGCGATTGCGGGCTATTCGGCGGCCGTGAAACTGAATACATTTGCGCTTACCTCGTTTACCACATTGGCCAACGGGCTTTCCAGCTTTACGGCGCAAAACATCGGCGCCGGCAAACTGGAGCGTGTAAAACAGGGCTACCGGGCCGGGCTGAAAATGGGCGCCTGCGTGGTGGTGCCGTTTATTTTGATGTATGTGGCGTTTAGCAAAACGGCGGCACGGGCGCTGTGGAAACCGGCATTGAATTTTTGCGGATCATTGCACCGTTTTATGTGGCGGTTTCGGTGAAGATTATGACGGACGGCGTTTTGCGCGGCGGCGGGGCGATGGTACCGTTTATGGTGGCCACGTTTTCAGATTTGATTTTGCGCGTGGTGTTGGCATTTATTTTGGAGCCGGTTTACGGGCTGACGGGGATTTGGATTTCCTGGCCGATCGGCTGGGTCATTGCAACGGGCATTTCCGTATTCTTTTATAAAAAAGGCCTTTGGATACGAAAAACATCTTTAACGGCATAAAGAGAGAAAAATTTTGCGAAAAGGCTGTAAAATGAATGCACTTATGTTACCATAAAACAAGAAGGGTTGTATAAAAAACAAAACCCAAAGGGGAGACATGGCATGAAGGTAGAAACCATTGAATTAAACAAAGAGCGCAATGTAAATTTAACCACGTATCTTTTGGATACGCCGGCGGATTATGAAAATATAAAGCGCAGGCCGGCCGTGCTGGTGTTGCCCGGCGGAGCGTATATGCGCTGTTCCAACCGCGAGGCAGAGCCCATTGCGCTGGCATTTGCGGCGGAAGGATACCATGCGTTTATTTTGCATTATTCCGTAATGGAACACGCGCAGTTTCCAAATCCGCTGGAAGATGCGGATCAGGCCATGGCTTTGATTCGCGAAAACGCAGAACGATGGGACGTTGCGCCGGACAAAATTGCGTCCATCGGGTTTTCCGCGGGCGGCCATCTTTCCGGGGCGATGGGGGTTATGGGAAAGGAAAAGCCCAATGCCATGATCATGGGATATCCCGTTACAAAAAAAGTGGAAGGCGCGGGCTTGCCGTATCCGATTCCGGGGTTGTGCGATAAGGTGACGGATCAAACGCCGCCGGCATTTTTGTTTGCCACGTTTGAAGATGCGCTGGTGCCCATCGACAACTCCCTTGCCATGGCAAAGGCCCTGGAAGAACATGATGTGCCGTTTGAACTGCACATTTTCCAAAAAGGAAAACACGGCCTGGGGCTGGCCAAAGAATTTTGTTCGGCAGGGTATGATGACAATGTGAACATCAGCGTGCAGCAATGGTTCCCGCTGTGCATCCAGTGGCTGAAAACCCAGTTTGCACCGTTTAAGATGGGGCTGGAAAACAAAATTCCCACCGCGCAGGAAAAAGGAGAATACAGCATTGATGTGCTGCTGGACAGCATGTGGAACAACCAAGACGCGCGCCAAACCGTGCTGGCCATGATGCCAAAACTGGAGGATCCGCTGTATTCGGATTTTGCGCGCACGTTCTATTTGCGCAAATATAACGAATATTATCCCAAGAAGCTGTCCGAAACGCAGCTGTTGGCGCTGGATATGGCGCTAAAGGCCATACCGGTAAAATAAAAAAGAATGAAAAGCCCGCGGAAACCGGGCTTTTTCTTTTTGAAGGGGAAAACCGGCATAAAAAGCAAAACGGCCGGCAAAAACCGGCGCGTTTGTAAAAGGATTAGGATTCTACGGTAATTACGGAAACGGGACATCCGTTTTGTGCTTCCAGGCAGGCGCTTAGGGTTTCCTGTGTGGGAGGCTGTTTTACATCCGCCAGGCCGTCCTCGGCGATGAAGAAAACTTCCGGGCAGACGCCGGCGCACAGGCCGCAGCCGATGCAACCGTCTCGATCAATGCTGGCTTTCATAAGAAATTCACATCCTTTCTTTGGGCATAGTATGCACAAACGAGCCGGTTTCATACAGGGCCAAGGGGCCGGTTTCGTTGCTTTTTTATGGGGAATGGGCTATACTAAACTACCACTATTATGCGGAAAAATACTGGCCGAAAAGGAGAAAAGCCGATGGCGAAAGTGCAAAAAGCCATGCGCATGGCGCTCAAGGGCGCAAAGCTGATGGTAACAAAGGGGCCGCGGGTAACCTGGCAGCTGGTCAAGGAAAAGAAAACACAAAAACAGGCCTATCAGCAGATGGCAACGCTGCATTTGATTTCGCCGGAGGAGCGGGCGCGCCAAAAGCAGGCGCAGTTTAAAAACCCGGTGGTCATCAGCGTATTGACGCCGCTATACAACACACCGGAACGGTTTTTAACGGAATTGATCGATTCGTTGCAGGCGCAGACCTATCCGAACTGGGAACTGTGCCTGGCGGATGCAAGCGATGATGAACACGGCTATGTGGGGCAGATCTGCCGGGAAAGGGCGGAAAAAGATCCGCGCATTGTCTATCGTCATTTGGAGAAAAACGGCGGCATTTCACGCAACACAAACGCCTGTATTCAGCTGGCATCCGGCGCGTATTTCGGCTTATTGGACCATGACGACGTGCTGCATGAAAGCGCGCTGTATGAAGTGATGAAAGCCATCGACGAACAGGGCGCGGATTTTATTTATACCGATGAAGTGAAATTTGACGGAGATCCGGCCAAAGCTAATGATTTTAACTTTAAACCGGATTTCGGCAAAGACGAATTGCGGGTGCATAACTATATCTGTCATTTTACCTGTTACAGCCGTGCGCTTTTGGAAACACTGGAAGAGGCATACAGGCCGGCGTTTGACGGAAGCCAGGACCATGATATTGTGCTGCGATTGACCGAGCGGGCTCAACGCATTGTACATATTCCCAAAGTATTGTATTACTGGCGGTTGCACGGCAACTCCGTTTCGCTGAACCTGGGCAGCAAATCCTACGCGGTGGACGCGGCGATCCGCGCTGTTAAAGAGCAGCTGGAACGGGCCGGAGAGCCGGGCACGGTGGAGAGCAATTTGCCGTATTTAACCAATTATCGGATTCGCTATGAAATGGGCACGCCGCGCATTTCTGTTCTGCTGTACGATGCCGAGACAAAAGCGCAGGCTCAGCGCTGTTTGGAGGGCCTTTGCGCGCATATGGCCTATCGGCCGCTGGAGATTCTGTGCTATGACCAGGCGGCGCCGCAGTGCGATCAAGAGGAGATAACGATAAAAACAATTGCACGCCAAAAAACGCTTGGCGAAAGCCTGGACGCCATGGCGCAGGCGGCCACGGGGGAAATGCTGGCGTTATACAGCGCATTTTTAACGCCGGAAGAACCGGATTGGATTTGCGAAATGGCGATGTTTGCCCAGCGCGCGGATATTTGTGCCGTGGGGGGCAAATGCTACGATGAAAAGGACAACGTGCTGTGTGCAGGGGTTGCCTTGGATAAAGACGAGGAAGAGAAACTAAAGGCGCTGTGCCGCGGGACGCACCGCGATCAGCAGGGCTTTGAAGCGATGCTTCGCTATGTGCGCAATGTGACGGCCGTGCACCCGGAATGCATGATGATTCGGCGGCAGACGTGGCAGGCGCTGGGCGGGTTTGCCTGCGCGCCGGCGGGGTATGAAGCGGTGGATTTGTGCTTGCGAGGAGAAGAAAAGGGGCTGTCTAACGTCTGGACGCCGTATTCTGCGCACAAGCGAAACGGGCATGGCAAACAGGCAGACAAGCATATCCAAGAATTTGCGGGAAAATGGAGCGAACGCCTGGCGCACGACGATGCCTATTACAACCCAAACCTGAAAAAGCTTGGCTTGGTATAAGCCGGGATAGGAGGAAAGCATGAGCGTTGCGGATTTGGCAAAGAAAACGGTGACAACCCTGCGGCAGGAGGGCATGTCGCGATTTATTACAAAAGCAAAAAACTATCTGCGGACAGCCAAACGCACAAAATCGCAGGAACAGACGTATATGGATGTGCTGTTTATCAACGGATGCGACCAGAGCGTGCCGCACCCGCCGCGTTACCGGGTGACCCACCAGCGGGAGCAGCTGCTGGCAAACGGGGTGGATTCGCATGAGGTGTTTTATACCGAATTGCAGCTGGATCAGGTGCGCAACTATCGCTCCTTCATTTTTTTCAGATGCCCGTATACGGACACCATCGGAGAATTTATCAAAAAGGCCAAAGAACTGAACAAAACGGTGTTTTTTGATATTGACGATTTGGTGGTGGATACAAAATATACCGACACCATTCCGTTTTTGGCGACGCTGCCGGAAAACGAAAGAAAGCTGTATGATGACGGCGTAAGGCGCATGGGGCGCACCTTGCAGCTTTGCGATGCCGCCATTACCACAACCGAACGCCTGGCAACGGAACTGGCGCATTATGTGCCCAAAGTATACATCAACCGCAACACCGCCTCGGAAAGCATGCTGCGGTATAGCGAGGACGCGGTGTATGCCCGGGATGTGTTGGCGTATTGCGCGCCGGAGGAAGTGCCTAAAGACAAACACCGGCCGTATAAATTGGCGCTGGCGCAGGCGGAGCAGCGGAAAAAAGGCGGGGTGCGCCTGGCGTATTTTTCCGGCAGCCTGACGCATAACGACGATTTTCTTTTGGTTTTGCCGGCGCTGGTGCGGCTGTTGGAAAAATATCCGACGCTGGAACTGCATGTGGTAGGCGAATTGAACCTGCCGGAAGCGCTGGAGCCGTATCGGAGCCGTGTGGTAGCCCGCCCGTTTGTGGATTGGAAAATGCTGCCGCAGCTGATAGCCTCGGTGGATATTAACCTGGCGCCGCTGGAGGACGGCATTTTTAACGAAGCCAAATCCGAAAACAAATGGGTGGAGGCGGCGCTGGTAAAAGTGCCGACGGTGGCAAGCGACATGGGCGCGTTTGCCAGGATGATTCAACACGGCAAAACCGGCTATTTATGCCGTGGCGAAGAACAATGGTTTGAAACGCTCAGCGGTTTGATTGAGGATAAGGCGCTGCGCCGCCGCATCGGCGAACAGGCCTATGAGTATTGCAAAAAGCATTGCACAACCATCCATACCGGCCGGGGCTTAACGGAATTTATCCGCCAAAACCAGACGCCGAACATTGCGTTTGTGCTGCCTTCGTTGCAGCATATCAGCGGCGGGATTATGGTGGCGCTGCGGCACGCGCTGATTTTGCAGCAGGCCGGGCAGGATGTGATGCTGGTGGATGTGAGCCGGGGTGCGGACCGGTGGTGTGATTTTCAAGGGCACAGCTTTCCGGTGGTCAACGCCAGGGAGATTAAATTCGGCAGGCTGGATAAGGCCGTGGCAACGATGTGGGTTACGGAAGCGTTTTTGGAAAAATATGCCAACATCGGCCAACGCTATTATCTGGTGCAGGGGTATGAAACGGAGTTTTATGAGCCGGCAGAGACGGTGCGCACCGGTGCAAACATGAGTTACGCTCCGCATGTGCCGGTGCAGTTTGTTACCATTTCCAAATGGTGCCAAAATTGGCTGAAAGAAGAATACGGCCAAACGGCGCGCTATGCGCCAAACGGTCTGGAGCCCGGCCAGTTTGCCGCAAAGGAACGAACCTTTGACGGAGAAAAAGTGCGCATTTTGATTGAAGGGGACTGCGGCGTTTATTATAAAAACGTGGACGAGAGCTTTCGGATTGTGGATTTGCTGGACAAAGACAAATACGAAATCTGGTATATGTCTTACAATGCAAAGCCGAAGGCGCATTACCGGGTGGATCGGTTTTTGCACAGCGTGCCGTATGAACAGGTGGCACAGGTATACGGCCAATGCGATATTTTGTTGAAATCCAGCTTTTTGGAAAGCTTTTCCTATCCGCCGCTGGAGATGATGGCTTCGGGCGGATACAGCGTGGTGGCCCCCAACGACGGCAACAGGGAATATTTGGTAGACGGAGAAAACTGCCTGTTGTATCCGCCGGGCGATGTGCAGGCGGCAGCCAAAGCCATAGAGCGCATTGCCAAGGACGCGGCGCTGCGGCAGACGCTGAAAAGCGGCGGGAAAAAGACGGTGGAAAGCCGCGACTGGGAAAATTTGCGGCAGGAAATCCGCGCTTTGTATGATTGTGAATGATACGATAAAAACCCCGTATGCAGCGGGGTTTTTTTGTGGGAATTTAAGGAAACGGCGCGGAAAGAGGCTAGGATTGATAAAGGGATATATGGTATAATACCTATTTGTAATATGGATAAATATCGGCTGCTTGAAAAGAGCAGAAAGGGGAGAGCGTTTTTGGAAAAGGCAAGAAAATTTTTTCGGCGATGGGCGCGCATCATAGCCGGACTGATTTTGTTGGCCTGCCTGGCCTTAACGGTGGTATATATCAATGCGGAACGAATGGTGGAGAAAAACAAAGGGCTGAACAGCATGTGTAACACAGTGGTGCCGGTGAAAAACGGCGACGTGTTAAAACAGACCATTTGGCTCAACGAAAAGGACAACCATTACGGAAGCAAGCTCACGCTTAGCCCGGGCACATATTCCAAGGTGTTGACGGGCGGAGAAGTAACTATCTCCGTGATAAACGATGAAAACGTCGTATTGTGCGAAAAGAGAATACAAGCCACGGAAATTCGCGATAATACGGCGATAAAAATTGAATGGGGCGGCGTGAACAGCGACCAGAACAAGCTGAGCAAAAGCGGGCAATACACCATCTGCATACAGGCGGAGGGGCTGGATGAAACAAAGGATAAGCTGGTATTTTGGTGCGGCTCGGTAGAGGAAAACGAGCAGGAAAATAAAGATATGTCCGGCGCGGTAAAACTTACGCTCAACGGTACGGAACTGAATACGCAGATCTATATCCAAATTTCCTATCTGCAAAAGGACCGCGGGATTTTGCATGCGTGTTATTATATCGTTTTGGCTCTGGTGGTGCTGTCGATTTATCCGATGCTGCCCAAAGCGGGCGATGAGAAAGAACAAAACGCACAGAAGGAGGGCCAAAGATGAAACAGGCGTGGAGCCGGATTTGCAATCAAGTAAAGCGTGTTTACAAGGCCTCTCCGTGGGTTCGCTGGGCGGCTGTTCCGGCACTTTTGCTGGGATGTGCGATTTTAGCGGAACTGTTTTTCTTCCAGGGAAAGCTGCTGCGTTTGCCGCAGGAGGAAAAGGGCATTCACAGTTTACAGGTGCAGGAAATAGAACTGAAAAACCTGTCCGAAGAAGAGCGCCAGAAGATGATGCTGCAAAGTACGGAGGCGGAAAAGCTGGAGCAGGCGCTGGAGGATATTGAAACCGATCGACAAACCAAAGCGGAAAAAGACAAGGCCGGCGCCGGAGACGGTACGGTGACGATTGAATCAAACGAGCAGGAAAAAACCTACAATTTGTTTTGGATTCCGGTGGAAAAGGGATATACGAACAAATTGGTTATCTATATGCAGAGCAACAATACCTATTTTGATTATACGGTGCGCGTGGTGCGTCGCGGCAACGGGGGAGAACAAACGGCGCTGGATTATCAAAAGCGGGGCGTTGTGGCCCTGGGCAAAGACCATTTGAAGCTTGGAGAAAACGCCAGCGGATATGTGGTGTTTACCGAGGCCGAAGATAAGGTGATCGGGGCGGAAATAGACAATACCCTCAGGCTGAACAGCCGGCGGATCTTCTTTATGTTTAGCCTTGGCCTGGCCGTGTATCTTTTGGCGGCGCTGCGCAGGCAGATCGGCCAAAAACTGGAAATCGGCTTTTTGATCGTGGTGCTTTGCGCCGGGCTTTCCTGGGTCTATGCGCTGCCCACCAATGTAAACCTCAGCTGGGATGACCAGATTCACTTTGATATTGCCAGCCAGCTGACCTACGGTTCCGGGGTGATGGAGCGCTCGGAAGCGGAAGTGAAACTGCGTGATTTGGATTTGACCGGGCAGGCGCGCGCGCCGATGAAAACCATGGAGGATGAGCTGGCGTTTAACCAATATTTGGATGAACTGAGCCAGCAAAAGGCGGAAAATACCGAATACCGAAGCTGGAATTTGAGCGATATAGGGTTTATTACGCAAACGCTGGGCATGAAGCTGGGGCAGTGTTTGGGGCTGCCGTTCCATGTGCAGTTTATGCTGGGGCGGCTGGGAAATCTTTTGATGTATGCGGCGGTGTGCTATTTTGCCATTAAAGTAGCGGTGCGCTATAAAGCAATTTTGGCGACGATTGCGCTGATGCCCACGGTGATGAATATGGTGTGTACCTATTCGTATGACCCGATGGTTATCTCGTTTGCGCTGTTGGGCACTTCTCTGTTTATTACGGAGATGATGATTCCGGAACGAAGGCTGGATTGGAAGCGGGCGGCGCTGCTGCTGGTTTCGTTCTGCCTGGCCAGCTTCCCGAAAGCGGTTTACATTCCGATGATTTTGCTGCTCTTGGCGCTGCCAAAACGAAAATTTGCAAATGCCAAAGCGCATTGGGTTTACAAAATCGGCGTGGTGATTATTTTCCTGATGATGATGTCCACCTTTGTGCTGCCGACGCTGATTTCCCCGGGCACGGGGGACATTCGCGGCGGGCAAAGCGTAAACACCGGCAAACAGCTGATGTTTATCCTGCATAACCCGGTGGCGTTTATAAAAGTTTTGGTGAAGAGCATTGCCAGCTTTTCCATGACGCATTTAACCGAAGCGCGCCTGTCGCTGGTGTATATAGGAAACGGGTTGGAATCTACCATGCAGGCGATGGCGCCGCTGTTGGATACGGTTTCTTTGGGGCTGATGTTCTATGTATTGTTTACGGATAAATACAAAAAACCGGAAGCCAAAGAGATGAGCCGCGGCTCGCGTTGGTGGATGGCGGCCTGCCTGGCGGCCGTGGTGGTGCTGATTTGGACGGCCATGTATCTGTCGTTTACCGGGGTTGGCTTTGGGATGATCAACGGCGTACAGGGACGGTATTTTGTGCCGATGTTCCTGTTGATGGCGGCGCTGATAAACCCGAGAAAGATTGTAAATACGGCAGAGCCCGTCAGATACAACCTGATGATACTGGGCCTTAATGCCTTTGTGGTGTTCGGCATTGTGTGGGTATATTTTGTCGGAAGCGTTTGGCTGTAAAATAAAAAAACAAAGGGCGTGCAAACTTTGCACGCTCTTTTTTTATTTTCAAAGGACAGCTGTAAAGGACTGAGAAAAAAGACAAAGCAGGAGGCAAAAGAGGATTGCTTTTTAGAAAAACAGAGCGAACAGGAAAAAGGGTTCCAAACAGGAGAAGAGGGAAAAACATGAAAACAGGAAAGCGATCTTGAATTGATAGAAAATGCAGCGTATTTTATAGGCTGTTTTAGGCAAGGCGGGAGCAAGGATAGGGGAGACGCTTTGTAAAAGGGAAAAGAGAGCGGGAAGATTTTTCCGGGAGAGTATGCTTGCTTTTTTAAAAGACAAAGAGAGGAGGATTTTGAATGAATAGACGTGTGGCCGCGCAATAAAAAACATCCCGCCCAAAAGGAAGGGCAGGATGCTTTGCGTAAAAACCGTATGACGGACAGAAAACTTGCCCGCGCCTTATAAAGCGAACGAAAACAGCTTTATGATGGCAAAGTTTATTCGATGTGGGAAATGGTCAGCGGATAACCGCTTTTTTCGGCTTGCGGATTGGCAGCCAGTACAAAGGTGAAGGTTTGCAGATAATCTCCGGAATTCATATCAATGAGATCAACTGTGGCAACAGCGGTATGATCTTCGGTAAACTGGATGGAGCGAATGTCGGATTTGCTGGAGCCGCGATCGGAGAGGGTCATGGTGTATTGGTTTGTTTTGGAGTCAAACCGAATGCTGGGAAAATCCGACGGGACCGCAGGCAGAGAGGACGGATTTTCAAAACAGGCGGAAGCCAGGGAAAGAAGGCCCTCTGCGGAGATGGACAGTGTGCCGGCCTGGTCGTCTACGGCGATATGGGACGAGACGGAAGGATGGTTGACACACAGGTAGTAAAGAAGGGACCAGACATAAGATGCATCCGAAAAGGTATGAGACTCGGCTGCGCCTTCGGTTAAGCAGAGCATAACGCTGTCCATCATGGGCAGCATAGCGCGCACATCCTCTTCCGTGAAGGAGACGGCGGGCGCATTGGCGTTTGCCGCGTCCGTGGCAACGGCCGTTTGGGTCGGAGAGCCGGAGGGCTGCGGATTGCTGCTGCCGCACCCGATAAGCCCCAGGCAAAGGAGCAGGGATAGGCCAAATAAACATGCTTTTTTCATAGAAAGTCCTCCTCATAATAGAGAGATTAAAGAAGTTTCTCAGCAATATTATAGCAAAAATGCCGGGGGAGAATGAGGAAAAACAAGAAAGTTTTTATGCTAAAAGGAAGCTATCTCCGCTCATCTGTGCGCTAGGGAGTTTGAAAAAGAGAAGGAAAGTGTATTTGACAGGCGGATACGAAAAAAGCATGAGAAAGGCTTAAAGAACGTTTTTAGATCGCAAAAAGGCAAGATATTGCAGCAATTGATCTTTTTCGGCATCTGTTAACGAGGCGAAATAGTCGCTGTTGTAATTGACGGGAAACAGGGCGCCGTTTTCATTGGCAAGGCGCGCGCGACCCAATAGAAAATCCATGGAAACATCAAAATAATCAGCAATTTTTAAAACTTTATCGACCGAGGGAACATGGACATCCCATTTGGAAATGGAACTTTTGGAAAAGCCGACCTCCATTTCCAAACGATGCAGGGAAATGTGTTGCTGGATACACAGTTGTTTGATTCGTTTGACCAGGTTCATTACAAGCCCCCCTCAAGTGAAAAGAGAAATTTGAAAAGCAGGATGCTTGAAAAAGCAAACAAATGTTCCTATAATGAACGGAGAGAACAAAAACCAACAGAGCATGAAGTAAGCAAACCGTCGAAAACCTTTTTTGTTATTTTATCATGGGGGAAGGGAAGAATCAATCTGGAGACGGCAAAAAACGGCAGAAAAATGGCAGCAGTATGGAACAAAACAAGAGGAGAAAAACAAAAGCGGCGGCTTTCGCCGCCGTATGTTTTACAGATAGGGTTTCATCTCTTCTATGTTGCCTTTTTGCATGGAGAGAAGGTCTTGGGCCAAGGCGAGAACGGGCGGATCCGCCGCCTGGTTTTCCCGGAGGGATTTTGTCATATCGATCACGCCCATGGTGTTGCCCTGGATCATCATGCCGGCCAGGTGAGAAGGGGTTTTATCCTTGATGGTTTGCAAATTTATCATCATGGTGGAAGAGAGCTTTTGCAGCGTCTTTTTCCCTTTTAATTCCTGATCGGATAATTGCAGCGTACGGTCGTAAACATCCTGATACCGGTTGCGCTGGGCAATGAGAACGGATTGAAAGGGCTTATCCTCCACCAATTCGATCAGGCGTTGGGTGGAATCCACCCCCATCTGCGCGTTTTGAAAAACATCGTTGAGAAGCGTTGTTGTTTGACTGGGTTGCATGGTAAGATCACCTCATTTTTTTGTTAGTTTGGCGGAAAATGAAAATTTTATGCCGGGAAAGAGGAAACTATGACACTGGAAACATTGAAACAAATCCGGGCCTGGAAGCTTTGCCAGGCAAGCCGGCGAACGGAATTGGCGCAAATACAGACCGACCTTGCCTATATGGACAAAGCGGGAAACCGGCAAACGGAGGGATACAAGGCGGCGAAAAAACTGGCGGATGCGTTGACCAAAAGCTATGCCGAACAGGCGGAAGAAATAGCGCGGGCAGAACAATGGATCAATCATCTGCCCGGACTGAAACAGGCGATTTTCCGCCTGCGGTATATGGAGGGGCTTAGCTGGACACTGGTGGCACAAAGAACGGGATACAGCGAAAAACAGGTATTTTGGATACAGCGAAAGACGCTGGAACACGAAGAAAAACAGACCGAACAGGCAGAAAATAATGCCTGAAAGAAAAGAGAAAGCGCAGGGGGAAAACGCTCTGCGCTTTTTTCTATGAAAAGAGGGAAACAGGTTCGTACGCCATCGTACCTTTTGTCGTGGAATAATGAAAACGCGAGGGAGAGCGGCCGGACAGAAGGATGCAAAGAGCCGGCGCGGGGGCGCATTGTTTTCTTCCGCAAGAAGAGCGCCGGGGGTAAACAAAAAAGAAAAAAAGGAGGGATAAAAATTTGCAGCCGATGAAAAGAGGGAGCCGCGGAGAGGCGGTGAAAACAGCACAGTATATGCTGAATGAAAAAGGATATGCATGCGGCAAAGAGGATGGCCTGTACGGGGCCAAAACGGAACAGGCAGTGAAAACGTATCAAGAGGAAAACGGGCTGAAAAGCGACGGTATATTGGGAGAAACAACGTTGGCCCGGTTGGCCCGGGACAACGTGATAAAAGCCGGCAGCAGAGGGCCGTTGGTTCGGCGCATGCAGGCGCTTGCCAAGGCGTATGATGTGGGAGAGGCGGACGGCGTGTTCGGGGTAAAAACCGAACGGGCGGTGAAAGCGTATCAAAGGGAAAACGGATTAAACGCGGACGGCATTGTAGGGGAAAAGACATGGAAAGCATTGCTCGGGGAAAACAGAACCAGCGGACAGAGCGAACCGCAAAGCGCGCATTTTAGAATAAGCGAATTTCGCTGCAAAGACGGAACGGAAGTGCCGGGGCAATATTACGGTAATTTACAAAGGGTGATGGCGCTTTTAGAGCAGATTCGAACGGCATGCGGGAACGGGAAAATTACGATTGTAAGCGGATACCGCACCCTAGCCCACAACCAAAAATGCGGCGGCGCGCCCAAAAGCCAGCACTTGACGGCAAGCGCGGCGGACATTCGGGCGCAGGGGAAAACGCCGGCGCAGGTATATAAAATCTGCGATGCCCTGGTGGGAAACAGAGGCGGCGTAGGGAAATATAAGAATTTTACGCATGTGGATGTACGCGGATACAGAGCCAGATGGTAACATAGGGCAGCAAAAAAGGAGGATAAAATGAGCATAGAACAGGTGATTGTATTGGCATTGTTGACAGAGGCGCTTTGGCAAACGGGAAAACTGGTTTGGCAGGAGGGCGCGCTGAATGTAAATGCGCTGGGCGCCATGGCGGTAGGGCTGCTGCTGGCGCTGATGACCGGGGCGGACCTGCTGACGATGGCGGGATTTTCCGAAAAAGTGCCGCTGATCGGACAGATTTGTACGGGGCTGTTGATCAGCAGAGGCAGCAATTTTGTGCATGATTTGATACAGACCATGGCGAACTATCGACAAAATGCCTGAAAAAGGCCCGGCAAAATGCCGGGTTTTTTTGTATGGTTTTGCGGATAGAAAACGGCATAGGGATGGAATTTTTGGGGGAAAGGCATTTTATGCCAAAGGGAATTTTACAAAGACAAAAAGCATAGTTTTGAAAAAACGCATAAAAATGTATGAGCGGCAATAAACACGAAACAAAAGGATCCCTTTGAAGGGATCTTTTTTATGGTTTTGATAACAAACAGAGAAAATGGATATTCTTTTTAATGAAACTTAATTTTTACCGGGAGGCTTTTTAAGGTTTTGCCCGATATAATCAATACCAATTTAAGGAAGACCGCCGAAAGAGAATCCGAAAACGAGCAGTGGGAAAACATAAAAGGAGAAAAACGGCGGCCCAAAAGCGAGAAAGAGCAGGAAAGGGAGGCATACTCATGGCACAGGCAATGATGGAGGCTGTATTGATGCAGGAACAACAAGCCCAATATACCATAGAACAAGCGCAAAAACAGGCGCGCAGAATTCGCAAAAAAGCAGAGGAACAGGCGGCGCAGCGGAACCGGGAAGAGCAGGAGATGCTCCGGGAAAAGCTGATTGTGCTGCAAGAGCAGACAGAAAAACAGACACAGCGCGTAAAACAACAGCAAAAGGCCCATACGGAGCAGGCGCTGCGCACAATGCGGGAAGAAATGGATAAGCGGGAAGAGGAAGCCGTGCGCATTGTGGTAAGCGCCCTTTTGAGCGAGACGATGTAAAGGAAGCGACAAAGTGGCCAAGGAAACGATAAAAAAAGCGGAGATCGTGGCGCTGCAAAAGGACAGGCGCGCACTGATGAAGCTATTGCAAACGCTGGGCGTGATGGAACTTCGCCAGGCAGAGGCGGAGGGCTGGCACCGGGAAACAGCGGAACAAACGCTGGCCGAGACGGAACAAAAACTGGCCTTGGCAGAAAGCGCCATTGCCATTTTGCAAAAGACGGCGCCCGCGCCCAAAGCCAAGCTTGGCAAAACGGACAAACCGCGCTTTTCCAAAACACAGACGGAGAAAATGGAAGCCCACAGAGAACTTTGGGAACGATATTGCGAAGAGATTGTGCAATGGGATCGCGCGCTTTCCGAGCATGTGGCGGAAAAAGCAAGAATTTGTGCTTTGCAAGAACAGCTGCGGCCGTATCTGGCGCTGGAAGTTCCGCTGGGCGGACGAAAAAGCGCCAGCACGGTATGCCTGGTGGGAAGCTTTGCACAGCTGTATGAAGAAAAACAGATTTTGGAAAACATCTGGCGCGCGGCGCCGCTGTTGCAGGCGGTGGCGGTATGCGCGGCCCCGATGGAAACGGGGCAGACCATGGCGGCCGTTACCGGATTAAAACAGGAGGAAGAAGAACTGATACAGGCGCTGCAAAAAACGGGATTTACCCCATGCCCGTTTACAGGAACGCAGAGCGCCGGAGAAAGAATGGACGAGCTTTTGCAAAAGCGGATACAGGAGGAAGACCAGGCACAGCTATGCGTCACCCGCCTGGAGGCACTGGCCAAACAGCGAGATGCGATCTGTTATCTGGCGGACGAACTGGCCTGGCAGGCAGAGCGGCAAAAAGCGCAAACGCAGCTGTTATTTTCTAAAACGGCGCTGTATCTTTCCGGCTATGTGCCGGAAGAAAAGGCGGAAACGCTGGAGCAAACGCTGAAAAAAAGGTTTGAAATCGCAATAGAAATTTGCGACCCCGGGCCGGAGGAGGATGTGCCGGTTGTTTTGAAAAACAATGCGTTTGTGCGGCCGGTGGAAAGCATTACAAAGATGTACGCCCTGCCCGGGCCGAAGGACGTGGACCCAAGCGGCGTGATGGCATTTTTCTACTATCTGTTTTTTGGGATGATGCTGTCCGATGCGGGCTATGGGCTGGTGATGGTGCTGGGCACCACAATCGCCTTAAAGCGCAAAACCTGGGAGGAGAACATGAAACAGACCTTGCGGATGTTTCGGTATTGCGGGGCATCCACGATGGTTTGGGGCGCGCTGTTTGGAAGCTGGTTCGGCGATATTGTGCAGGTGGTGGGCAGAGAATTTTTCCATGTGCAGGTGCCGAGCCTGGCGCTGTGGTTTGAACCCATGGGAGATCCGATTCACCTGCTGCTGTTCTCGTTTTTGCTAGGCATTGTGCATCTGTTTGCCGGGCTAGCTGTGCGGTTTGGCATGCTGTGGCGGCGCGGGCAAAAGGCAGACGCCTGTTTGGATGTAATCCCGGTGATGCTGCTGGTGGCGGGCGCGGCGCCGTTGGCGGCTACGATTTTTGTGCCGGTGCCCGCGTTGATGCAAAACATCGGCAAAATAAGCGCGGCAGTGGGCGCAGGCGCATTGCTGTTGACTTCCGGGCGCAACGCCAAGCATCTTTTGGCAAAGCTGGGCGGCGGGCTGTATGGGCTGTATAACACGGCCAGCGGCTATTTGAGCGATGTATTGAGCTATTCCCGCCTGTTGGCGCTGGGGCTGGCAACGGGCAGCATTGCCGGCGTGGTAAACATGATGGGCGTGATGCCGGAAAACATGGCGGTAAAGGCTGTTTTGCTGGCGGTTGTGTTTGTGGTGGGGCACAGTGTGAACCTGGCCATAAACCTTTTGGGCGCCTATGTGCACACAAACCGGCTGCAATTTGTGGAACTGTTTTCAAAATTTTACGAGGGCGGCGGGCGTGCGTTTGACGCATTTTCGGCCCGGCCTGGCTATACACGGATAGAGGAGGAAATACAATGAACGGATTTGGTTTGGCATTGGCGCTGTTGGGCGCATTGACGGCGGCGCTGTTGGCGGGCATCGGCTCGGCACGCGCGGTAGGCATGGTAGGGGAAGCGGCTGCGGGCGTGGTAAGCCAAGACCCCGGCAAGTTTTCAAAGGTATTGATTTTACAATTGCTGCCCGGCACGCAGGGGCTTTATGGGCTATTGACGGCGGTGCTGGCGCTCAGTCAGATCGGCATTTTGGGCGGTACGCCGCAGATGCTTACCATCTCGCAGGGGCTGATGTATTTTGTGGCGTGTTTGCCGATTGCCGTTGTGGGCTATTTTTCCGCCATTGCGCAGGGCCGGGCGGCTGTGGCGGGCGTGGGCATTGTGGCGCAAAAGCCGGATCAAAACGGGAAGGCCATCACCATGGCAGCCATGGTGGAAACCTATGCGATTTTGGCGCTGTTGATTACGATTTTGGCGCTGACAAGCCTGGCATAAAAAAGTGGGTGAGGGGCAATGACAGGATTATCCAACGTGCTGCAGGCCATTGAAGAGCAGGCAGACGAGCGGGCGGAAAAGATTTTGGCCGAGGCGGAACAGGCCGCAAGCCAATACAGCGAACAGGCGTATAAGGAGGCGAAGGAAAAAATGCAAAAGCAATACGGACAGGCGGAATTAAAAGCGGCATTTGCCTATAAACAAGCGCAGGCCGCCGCGCAAAAAGAGGAACGGGACGCCTTATTATGGGAAAAGGCAAAGCGCATTGAAAGCGTGTTTGCAAAAGCCCTGGAGGCGGCCAGGCAAGACGAGCGGTACTTTGCGTTTTTGCAGGATAGGATTGTGAAAAATGCGCTGGCAGAGCCGGGCGTTTTGGTGATGGCCAAAGAGGATGTGGCGCGCGTGCCGAAAGAGTTTATGCAAACCATGCAGCCGCATTTGCCCCAAGGGGCGGCTTTGACGATGAAAGCATCCGACACGGTGAAAAGCGGCTTTATCCTTCGTTATGCGGACATGGAGCAAAACTGTACGTTGCAGGCCATTTTGCAGGAAAAGAGAAACGTGCTGCTGGGCCTGGTGGCGCGCATTTTGAGCGGCGAGGGCGCAAAACAATGAACCCGCAGGACTATGCGTTTGCCGTGGCCGCGGCAAGAACGCTTGACAGGCAATGGGACGAGCAGACGCTGGATCGGATATACGGCCCGAAACAGCAGTGTTTAAGGCTTTTGCAGGAAAAGGGCTGGCAGACGGAACAGCCGGCGGAAAAGATGTGCCAAGCGCATAAAGAACAGGCCTGGCGCCGGCTGATGCAATGGGCGCCGCAGCCGGAGGCGTTTCGGTTTTTGATTGTGCAAAACGATTTTCAAAATGCGGCCGCGGCGTTGCTGTCAAAGGCACGGGGGATAGACAGAACCGTATGGGAAAAACCGTGCCTGACAGACCCGGAAACGTTAACGCAGGCTTTGAAAGGAAACGAAGACGCACTGCCCGATTGGCTGCGTGAACCGGAAAAACGTGCGGAAAAGGCATTGCAGGAAAGCGGAGACGGGCCAGCGGTGCTGTCTGCCCTGCATAAAGACGGGCTGGCGGCCACGCTGGCATTGGCCGAGGAAACAGGAGACGAGCTGTTAAAGCATATAGCGGGTGCGATGGTGCTGGCGGAAAACTATAAAGCGGCGTACCAAGGCGCGATGCAAAAAGCCAACGAAAAACAGATAGCATCTGTTTTGTGCCCTCAGAGCGAAATAGAGATAAAAAGCTGGAGCAAGGCGGCTGCGGCAGGCCCCAAGGCGCTGGCCTCGTATTGGCGGGAAAACGGGCACACAGCGGCGGCGGAGCAGATGGAAACGAAACCGGGCGCGGCGTTTGAAGCGTGGTGCGACGGATTGGCGTTGAAAACGGCGCAAAAGGCCAACGGGCAAATCTTCGGCCCGGGGCCGCTGGCAGCCTATTATTTGCGGGCAAAGGCGGAGGCGGAAACGGTGTATCTGGCGTTGACGGCGCCGACCCCGGGCAAAGAGGCAAAGGACAGGAGGCGAAGCCTGTAATGGCGAACTGGGCAATTTTGGGCGATTATGAGAGCATTTTGCCCTTTGGCGCGCTGGGGCTGACGCTGTATCCGGCAGAAAACGCGGTGCAGGGAAACAAGGCGTTGCGGCGTATTCAAAAGACGGACTGCGCGGTGTTGTGCATAACGGAAGCGCTGGCGGCAGAGATGGAAGAAAGTTTGGAAAAACTGTATCAACAGGCTGTGCCGGCGGTGGTGCTCATTCCGGGACAAGAAGGAAATACCGGACAGGGGAAAACACAGATGGCGCAGCACATTCAACGCGCGGTGGGCGCAAGCCTATGGGAAGGCGGAGAAAAATGAAGCAGCAAATAGGACGCATTGTAAAAGTGGCGGGCCCGTTGGTGATGGCCGATCAGATGCAGCATGCCAATTTGTTTGACGTGGTGCGCGTGGGACATTTGAAATTGATCGGCGAAATTATAGAAATGCACGGCGAGACGGCCTCTATTCAGGTATATGAGGAAACGGGCGGCCTGGGCGTGGGTGAACCGGTGGAAAGCGACGGGCACCCGCTGTCCGTAGAATTGGGCCCAGGGCTGATCGGCAGCATTTTTGACGGCATACAGCGCCCGCTGGACGGGATCTACCGCGCGGTGGGAAACAATTTGGAGCGCGGGGTTAAGGTGCCGTCGCTGGATCGGGAAAAGGAATGGAAGTTTGTGCCGGCCATGGAACCGGGGCAGCAGGTGCGTCCCGGCGATGTGCTGGGCACGGTGGAAGAGACCGGGCTGGTGACGCAGAAAATCATGGTGCCGCCGGGCTTTGAAGGAACGCTGACGGAATTAAAGGCGGGCACATACACCGTAGACCGGCCGATCGGCCGAATCGAAACCCCGCAAGGGGAAAAGGAACTGACGCTGATGCAGCGCTGGCCGGTGCGAAAGGCGCGCCCCTATGCCAAAAAACTGGCGCCGGACAGGCCGTTGATTACGGGGCAGCGGGTGATAGACTGCCTGTTTCCGCTGGCAAAGGGCGGCGTGGCGGCCATCCCGGGGCCGTTTGGCAGCGGGAAAACCGTGACGCAGCACCAGCTGGCCAAATGGGCCGAAGCGGATATTGTGGTATATATCGGCTGCGGCGAGCGCGGCAACGAGATGACGGACGTGTTAAATGAATTTCCGGCGCTGATAGACCCGCGCACCGGACGTTCTTTGATGGAACGCACCGTGTTGATTGCCAATACTTCGGATATGCCGGTGGCGGCGCGGGAAGCTTCGATCTATACGGGAGTGACCATTGCCGAATATTTCAGGGACATGGGATATTCCGTGGCGCTGATGGCGGATTCCACCTCGCGCTGGGCAGAAGCTTTGCGGGAAATGAGCGGCCGGCTGGAGGAAATGCCGGGCGAAGAAGGATACCCGGCCTATTTGGGCAGCCGGTTGGCGCAGTTTTACGAGCGGGCCGGCAGGATTGTGCCTTTGGGCACGGAAAAAGGCGAAGGTGCGCTTACCATCATCGGCGCCGTATCGCCGCCGGGCGGGGATATTTCCGAGCCGGTATCGCAGGCCACGCTGCGCATCGTCAAGGTGTTTTGGGGGCTGGATGCACAGTTGGCATACAGGCGGCATTTTCCTGCGATCAACTGGCTGACGAGCTATTCGCTGTATGTGGATTCGCTGGCGGGCTGGTTTAAGAAAAATGTAGCGGAGGATTGGCCTGCCCTGCGGCACAGGCTGCTGCTTATTTTAAGCCAGGAGGCGGAATTGGAAGAAATTGTAAAGCTGATCGGGATGGATGCGCTTTCGCCTGCGGATAGGCTGAAGCTGGAAACGGCGCGCTCTATCCGGGAAGATTTTTTGCACCAGGTGGCGTTTGACCAGGTGGACACCTACACCAGCCTTGTAAAACAATATCGGATGATGCTGCTGATTTTGGCCTATTACGACCGGGCGCTTACGGCATTGGAACAGGGGGCGCCGGTGGAGCGCGTATTGGCTTTGCCGGTGCGCGAAAAGATCGGGCGGTTTAAATATGTGCCGGAAGAACAGGGAGAAACGGAACAACAGCGCATTTTGCAGGCGCTGAACCGGGAGATAGAAAGCGCCTTGCCAAGGGAGGAGGAAAACGATGCCGACTGAATACAAAACCATTGAAGAGGTGGCGGGCCCGCTGATGCTGGTGCGCCGGGTAAAGGGCGTAACGTATAATGAACTGGGCGAAATAGAGCTGGAAAACGGCGAAACCAGGCGCTGCCGCGTACTGGAAGTGGAAGGCGACAAAGCGCTGGTGCAGTTGTTTGAAAATGCGGCAGGGATCAATTTACAGACCAGCAAAGTACGGTTTTCCGGGCGGCAGATGGAATTGCCGGTTTCGCCGGACATGCTGGGCCGCGTGTTTGATGGATTGGGCCGGCCGATTGACCAGGGGCCGCCGCTGATGGCGGAAGAGTACCGGGATGTAAACGGGGTACCGATCAACCCGGTGGCAAGGCAATATCCGGAGGAATTTATACAAACGGGCATTTCGGCCATCGACGGGCTCAACACCCTGGTACGCGGACAGAAACTGCCGATTTTTTCGGCCAGCGGCCTGCCACATGCGCAATTGGCAGCGCAGATTGCGCGCCAGGCGCAGGGGCGCGGCACAGACGATGCGGTTGCCGGGGTGTTTGCCGCCATTGGGATCACCTTTGAAGAGGCAAACTTTTTCACAGAAAGCTTTCGCCAAACCGGGGCGCTGGATAGGACGGTATTGTTTATCAACCTGGCAAACGACCCGGCCATAGAGCGCATTGCCACGCCGCGCATGGCGTTGACGGCGGCGGAATATCTGGCGTTTGAGCGGGATATGCATGTGCTGGTGCTGCTGACGGATATGACAAACTATGCCGATGCGCTACGGGAAATCTCGGCGGCGCGCAAAGAGGTGCCGGGGCGGCGGGGATATCCGGGCTATATGTATACGGATTTGGCCTCGCTGTATGAACGGGCGGGCCGGCAGGTTGGCAAAGCGGGCAGCATTACCATGATCCCCATTTTAACCATGCCGGAGGACGACAAGACCCATCCGATTCCGGATTTGACCGGCTATATCACGGAAGGACAGATTTTGCTGTCCAGAGAGCTGTATCGAAAAAACGTGCTGCCGCCGATTGATGTGCTGCCCTCTCTTTCCAGGCTGAAGGACAAAGGCATTGGGGAAGGAAAAACCAGGGAGGACCACGCAAACACGATGAACCAGCTGTTTTCCGCCTATGCCAGGGGGAAACAGGCCGGGGAATTGATGGTGATTTTGGGAGAATCCGCCTTGACGGAGACGGATTTGCAATATGCCAAATTTGCCGAGGCATTTGAACAGCGCTACCTTTGCCAGGGCTTTGAAACAAACCGCACCATCGAACAGACCTTGGATCTTGGCTGGGAGCTATTGCGTATGCTGCCAAGGCAGGAACTAAAACGCCTTTCCAACAAGCAGCTGGAACAATATTACGATACGCAGAAAAAGGAGCAGTGACCATGGTGCAGACAAACCCGGCGCCTACGCGCATGGCGCTGTCCGAAACCAAGAAAAAGCTGATGGCGGCCCAGCGGGGGCATAAGCTGTTAAAGGATAAAAGAGACGAACTGATGCGCCGGTTTTTGATGTTGACAGAGGAAAACCGGCAGCTGCGGGACGAAACGGAAAAAGAGCTGGAAAACGCCTATGCGGCGCTGCGCTTTTCCATGGGCACTGCCGGCCGGGCCAAATGGGAAACGGCGCTGTTATGGCCGAGGGAGACGGCAGAAATTGAAATACAGACGCAAAAGGCTATGGGCGTAACGCTGCCGAAGCTGACGCTTTTGCAGCAAAAAACACAGACAACGCCGTGCCTGTGGCAGGATGAAGATATGCGATGTGGCATGGAAGCGTTGAAAAGCGCTTTGCCAAAGCTGATACAATTGGCGGAAACCGAACAGGCATGCCGGCAATTGGCCGATGAAATTGAAAGAACGCGCCGCCGGGTAAATGCGCTGGAATATGTGTTGATTCCGCAATATCAGCAAAGCGCAAGGCGCATTGCCATGCAGCTGGAAGAAAACGACAGAGCGACCAATACGAGGCTGAGAAAAGTAAAAGATCTGGTATTGAGCCGGCGATAAAAAAGAAGCCCCTGGGGGCTTCTTTTTTTGGAGAGGATTCAATCATCGCCGCAGCAGCGTTCGTAGTGCCCTAAAAGATGCAGGGCGGTTTCCAGTTCGCCGACTGTGCCGATGTTGGCAGTGCTGTGTAACAGAGTTTCCTGAAGATCTATGGGCAGATCTTCAAAATACTCCCGCAATTGGGGGTTGATATAGGCCATACTGCTTCACCTCGAAATTAGTATGGCCCGGGCCGTGGGAAAATATACCATACACAAAATGCGAAAAAAGAAACACCCGGTTTTTCGGGTGTTTACGAAGGCTGCCCTTCGGCGATTTCACAGAGAAATTTTGTAAAATACTGCTGGACGATTTGCAAATCCTCCGGCTTTGGGGTGCGCCTGGTCAGCGAAAAATATAAAAGCCCAAACAAAAGCGGATAGGTATAAATGCCATTTTCCTCCAAAATGCTTTCATGATAAAGCTGTTCGGGATGGGCTACCAGCCGCTCCATCACCCGGGCGTGCGAGGGCGACTTAAACGCCAGCGCTCGGCGGACATCCAGCGCGACATCCCGGCATAAAGAAGTATAGATTTCGCGATAGGCAGGGGATGTGAGGTAGGATGGGTCGTTTTGCGCAAGACGGGATAGCTGCGCGCCGACCCCCTGTTGGCAGCGTTGGCGTGTGGCATCGTTTAACAGCACCAAAGCGGTGCTTTTTGCTTTTTTGGAAAGCACGGAGCATTCCTCCTGTATCATACGTTGGCCCTATTATAACAAAGCGACGGGGAAAATGCACGCTGCCGCGGAAACGAACAAGCGAAAACAAAAAGGACCGAAACCGGCCCTTTTTGGGGATAAGAAAACGAGGGACAAGGGAAGGAGGCCTTTGTGAAAAACAGATGTAAAGCGCCCGGATAAGGGGCGCGGGAGGGTTAATAGCGAACGTTGCAGCCGCAGCCGCTGTTGTTCACGGCGGATTTGGAGGCGGTGTTGCAATCATCACAGGCACCGCTCTGCCCGGAAAGCAGGGCGTTTTGGTCGATAAAGCCGAAGCCATCGGATTGGCTGCCTGTGGGGGTAAAGGTATACGACATGGTAACGGGGATATAGCCCGTTGCCGTATCGGAAATTTGGTTGGAAGTGCTGTTGTTGCAGCAGCGGCGCGTGCGCGCATAGGAACAACGTTGACAAAACATTTTTATGTCCTCCTCTTCATTGGTAACGAAAGGGAAACGCCCCTTTCACCCCTATCCTATGCGGGGTTTATAAAGAAGGTTCGCTTTTTACAAAAAGCGGATGTATCGGCTGTTGGCATAGCCCAAATCATCGCGATACAAAACGGTATACCATCCCTGCCATTGGCCGTAAACCGTGACTTCATCGCCATTATAGGCCAGCGCCACAACGGCGGCGGAGGTGGACGGTTTTTCCCGGATGTATAAAAAGCTGCCGCTGTTTACCCGGACTACGCCTGCCCTGGGCGGCACGGGCTCAATGAAAGGCAGCCCGAAATATTCCGTGAGAGAGAGCACCACATTGCGGGCGATGGCCTGGATGTTGTTTTGAATCCAGGTTGCGTCCGCCACGTTATCGTGATAGGCAAATTCGATTAAAACAGAGGGGGCCTTGGTACGCTGCACTTCCGCAATGGCAGCAGAGCTGCGCACATGGACCAAATTGGGATCGGGATAGATGGCTTTTAAGTTATCCGCGATGATGCGTGCGGCGCGGGCGCCCAAAACGCTGCCCGGCGCATGATAGACATCCGGCCCTTGCAGCTGCCCGGAAAGAGCCTCGGGGGCGGCGTTGGAATGCAGCGCCAGATGCAAATCATAGCTGCCGCGGTTGGAGGCGGCGATGGAGGAAGCGGCCGTCATGTCTTTGGTGTTGCGGGTATAGGCAATGCCGCTGGCGGTAAGGTAAGGGATCATGGCATCGGCGATGAGGTTCATATAATATTCCTCGTTTTGGCCGATGACGGTGGGGTTCCATTCCTGGGTAGAGGGGCTTAGATAAATGATGGGCATGACAAATCTCCTCCTTTGCTTTCTTTGCTATGCTATGCCAAAAAACAAGCGCGCGTGCCCGGGTGTTGCAAAAGGGCAAAGTAAGGTATAATACAAACAAAGGGGCAGGAGGTGCAGCAAGAGAATGAGAGACAACGGACCGGTGAAAATAGGGGTCGTGCCGATTAAACGGGCTACGACGAGGATGGAAACCGCGCTGGAACAAAAGCAGCTGATTTTAGATCGGCTAAAGCAGATTGCGCCCAAAGAGGCGGTTACGGTGGATATGGAAGCCGTATTGCCGGAGGGGCTATTGTATGAGCATGCGCAGGTGGCGCAGGTGGAACAGGCGCTAAAGCGCCAGCAGGTAGATGCGCTGTTTGTGCCGCATTGCGATTTTGGCTGTGAAGAAGTGGTAGGGCAGATTGCAAAGCGGATGAATGTGCCGGTGCTTTTGTGGGGCAACCGAGACCCGTATCCGGATTATCCGGGCGGCAAGGACAGGGATACGCAATGCGGAACGCTGGCTTCTTCCAAAAGCCTGCAGCGCTTTGGCGTGCCGTTTTCCTATATTCTCAATTCCGAAGTGGACGGGCCAAGGCTGAAAAAAGGCTTTGAGGATTTTTGCGCGGTGGCCAATGTGGTGCGCCGGTTCCGCGGCATGCGGATTCTGTTGGCAGGGGGCCGGCCGCAGGCGTTTTATTCGGTGATTTATAACGAAGATGAGCTGTTGAGAAAATTCGGGATAGAGGTATACCCGTGGGGCAGCGCGGATATGCTGGAAGCATCGGATCGCATTTTGCAAACCAGAGCCGAAGAGGTGGACAGCGCCGTGGCGGCGTTTGCCAAAACCGTGGATGTGAGCGAATTGGCTATGGATAGGCAGCGCCGGCAGGCGGCTTTGATTATGGCCATTGAAGAGATGGTGGAAAACTATGACATAGACGGCGTGGCGATGGAATGTTGGTCGCTGCTGCCGCAGCGCTACGGCATTTCCGGCTGCCAGATCATCGGCCAACTGTGCCAAAAGGGCATTCCCACGGCCTGTGAAGGGGATATTTTGGGCGCGGTGACGGCCGTGATGATGCAAGCGGCCACGCTGGACCGGGAGCCGATTTTCTTTTCCGACATTACAAGCCGGCACCCGGAATGGGACAACGTGGAACTGTTATGGCATTGCGGGCCGTATCCGCCCGGTTTGGCGCATCCGGATACGCCGCCCAAGAGCACCTTCCACGGCAGGGGCGCTTTTCAATTGAAAAACGGGCCGATTACCATTGCCCGGTTTGATATGTTGAACGGCGTGTATTCCCTGTTTTCCGGCCAGGGCCGCGGAATAGACGGGCCGCCTAAAAAGGGAAACTATGTATGGCTGGAAGTGGACTGCTGGGAGGACTGGGAAGAGAAGATTATCTTTGGCCCCTATATTCATCATGTGGCGGGCGCATACGGAAATTACAGCCAGATTTTAAGCGAGGCCTGCAAGTATTTGGGCGGCGTAAACGCAGACCCCATGCGGCCGGTTAAGAAAATGTTGGGATAAAACAAGAACCGGAAAAAGAGGAGAAATTCCTCTTTTTTCTTTTGCCGTTAAAGGAGAAAAGAAAAACCTCCGGCAAAGCCGAAGGTTTGAAAATAGGCAGGGAGAAACGACACTCCAAACGGCATAGATCATATGAGTCCGGATAAAGAGAGCATCCGGCGGCGAACCTGCTCTGTAATGCGGCCGAGCTTTGTATAATCCATTTCGCTGGTGTAAAAATGCTCCAGCGTATCATGCAGGGCTTTGGCGTCTGCAATGGCGTCTGCGGCGGTTTGAAGGAGCTGGGAAAACATCGCCCGGTTTTGCTGCAAATCGGCCTGATGCAAAGAAAGCGCCGAAGCATCCAATAAAGGCCGGAAAGACAGGGTTTGCGTGACGCCGGCCGGGGAAATGTTGTGATATTCCGAATGCGTGGTGATCAAAAGATCCGCCTGTTTGAGATAGAGGTGCTCTATGCGCTGCGGGTCTATGGCGCAGTGATAGGATTCCACATCCATCCCGGCCCAGAGCGCCTGGGTACGGATGCGCTGCAAAATCCATTCCGAGGGGAAGGCCCAGGGGCCGTCTATCCGCCAGCATTCGCCGGGCTTTAACGATTCCAGCGTGCAGACGCAGCCGCGCGGCGTAACGGCGCCGGCAAACAGCTTTCGCTCGCGGCCGGGGGCTTGCGGTTTGCACTTACCAAACAGCGTTTTCAGCCAGGGGGCCAGCGCATCGTTGAGCGCGGCGCGGTCTGCATGGGCGGCATAGAGGGCGTTGGAGTCTTCCCGCAGGCGGGAAGCGGCGGCCAGATAGCGATAGGCGCGCCGGAACCGGGCGGAAATCTTTTGCTTTGTTTGATGGATTTGCGGCGCCTTTTCCTGCATGGCCGTTTCGTTTAAACAGGTGCCAAGGTTGACAATGCCGTCCACAGCGCCGGGCAGATCGGGATCGACGATATGCGGCGCGGTGCCGTCTACCATCATAAGGCCTTTGGAGGGTACGAGGATGCCGTCCAGGCTGTCGTTATCCGAAGAGCAATGCAAAAACTCTACATCCATTTTTTCGGCGATGGTTTCGCCGATGCTGCGCATCAGCGTGGATTTTCCTACGCCGGGGCCGCCTTTTAAGATGAAAATGCGGGTGGCGGTTTGCGGGGGAAGAAGCTGATCGTAATAACTGTAAAATCCGCGCGAAGTGTTGCCGCCGGGATAGAGATGACGAATGTGTGGCATGGAAAACGCCTCCTGTAAAAAGATAGTTGAGCCGGGCTCCAACGCTAGCCTATGCGAAAACCAAACAGAACATACCAAAATAAAAAACCCGGCCATAGGCCGGGCATGAGGAGTGCGGTTAGCGCAGGGTATAGCGTGCCTGCACAAAGGACGCATCCAGGGATAACAGCATATGGGCCACCAAAACGGACAGGCCGACGATATCCCGAATATCCGCTACTTCCGTTGTGGAATGGGCATAGCGAACGGGGGCGCCGATTTCAATGCAGGCCGGGCCGTCGCCTTGCAGCTGGGAATAGGCATTGTCGCCCAGGCTGCTGTAACAGACATAGCGCTGGAGGCCGGTGTTTTGTGCCTGTGCTGTTTTCAGCGCCAGTTTGTATAGGCCGGGGTGGGCGATGGTGCCGTTCATGGGCTGATCACTGTAATTAAAATGCGAAGCGACCGGCCCGCGGCCCAACGTGCCCTCAAACGAGCCGCGCACATCCGGCGTATCCCCCGCCAGGAGCATATCCATGCTGATGGCCACAACGGGGTTTACTTTGCGCACGGCCATGGCGGCGGCGCGCTGGTTGTATTCTTCCCACACAGTGGCAGCGATGTAGGTATCGCGTGGCGGGCGGGCTTTGCAAAGCTGCTTGGCAATACCGATTAGGGCAGCGACGCTGCCACAGTTATCCAGGGCTGTGGCGGCAATGCCGTATTCACCCATGCGCTGGAAAAACGGACGGTATACCGCAGGGCAGCCGACGGAAAAGCCCATCTGCTGCAATTCTTCTACGCTGTGCGCCCCCACGTCCACCAATAATTCGGAAAGAGGCTGCACGCGGCCCTGCTCTTCTTCGGTCATCAAATGATTGCATTTGGTGCCGATTACGCCGGGCTTCCAAGTGTCGCCCGCCCAGGTGCGTACCGAAACAACGCTGCCCGGCAGTACTTTATCCGGAATACCGCCGACGGCCTGCAAGCGCAAAAAGCCGTCTTCCTGCAAAAAGGAAACGATAAAACCGATGCGATCCATATGCGCATAGACCATGGCAGGCTTGAGCGAAGGATCTTGCCCGTTGATTTTGCCGACGACATTGCCCACGGCATCCACGGTGATTTCATCGCAATAGGGAGAGAGATAGTCTTTGGCCTTTTGTGCAATCTCCCGCTCAAAACCGGAAGGGCCGGGGGTGGTGCACAGGTCGGAAAGGATGTCTGTGAGCAATTGTTTCATGGGGAAAACCTCCTTGATGCAAATGAAAAACAAAAAGACACGACTTTAGGAACAAAAAAGATACTATACAGACATTATCCCATTTTTATCGGGAAATGGCAAGAAGGCAAAACGGACAGAACAGAGAAGACATGCTATACTGAAAACCAAACGAGAAAGCAGCGGAAAGGGAAAAAGAGGGGGAACGCGGCATGATAGCATATTTTTCCGGCACGGGTAACAGCGCGCTGGCGGCAAAATGGTTGGCAGAGAAACTGCAAGAAAAAAGAATCAACCTGGCAAAATGTATAAAAGGCCAAACGCCGATGCCTGAAATGGACGAGCGGCCGCTGGTGGTGGTCACCCCGATTTACGGATGGCGGGTTCCGCGCCTGGCGCAGGTGTATTTAGAGCAGCACTGTGCGGCAGCGGGGCGGCCGGTTTATTTTGTGACGACCTGCGGAGACAGCGCCGGCAACGCGGCCCGGTATGCAAAGGCGCTCTGCGAAAAAATACAGGGGCAATGGCGCGGGCTGGCGGCGGTGAAAATGCCGGAAAATTATCTGGCGATGTTTCCTGTGCCCGGCCCCAAAGAGGCGGAGGAAATTTTGAAACGCGCCCGCCCTGCGGTAGACGAGCTGGCGGAAAAGATAAAAGCGGGAGAAATGTTTGAAGCTGCCAAGCCCGGGCCGATCGGGCGGCTGGAAAGCGGGATTGTCAACGATGTGTTTTACAAATGCTTTGTGAAGGCGAAAAAGTTTTGGACAACGCAGGCCTGCATAGGCTGCGGGCTTTGCGCCAAACGGTGCCCGCTGAACAACATTACAATGCAAAACGGCAGGCCGCAATGGGGCACTGCCTGCACGCACTGTATGGCGTGTATCGCGGGGTGCCCGAAAACGGCGGTGGAGTACGGCCGAAAAAGCAAGGGAAAGCCGCGGTATTTTAACCGGGAAGGCATGGAAGATTGAGAAAAACAAAAGCCCCGTTTTGCGGGGCTTTTTGAATGGGAAAAATCAAACGGTGGAATGATTGCGCATGGAAATCTGCCAAGGCTGGCGAAGCGGATAGCGGACAGGCGTTTGGCCGTCCAGGTTTTCCGCATGCATATCCACGCCTATAATTTGCGGATTTTCATAGGTGGTATAATAGTAAAGGCCCTTATCCGTATTGCAGCAGGAGGTATAGATTGTATAGTGATCCCGGCCGTCTGCTGTCTGTACGCAGCCGCGCGGCACCTGCACGGCGCCCAGGATACGGAAAAACTGGGAAACGCTGCTTTGTTCGTCGCTTTCCGCTTTGATATGAAATTTGGTAAAAGCGGCGCGGACAAAGCGGGCTTGTGAAGTGAAATCCCCCGGCAGGCCAATTGTGCCCATGCCGTTGCAATAGGGGGCAAGGGGAAGCCGGTCGGTAAAATTGTTTTCCGGGGTGCGGGGGGAAAGCGCCCTGTATTGATGTAAGCTGAACAGCTGGATGTCAAAGGGCGGGTTGTTGGTTAAAACGCCTACGGGGTTTTCGTAGACGCGCAGCCCCTGCTCCAGCGGTTCCACGGTAAGGGATGCGGTTTTATCCGATACGATCCAATGCATCGGCGTTACGGGAAAATCCGGGCTGAAGGACAGGTTGACGGGGTTCATCCGAGAAAGCATGGCCCGCGCCTGCTCTACGGAAGCACATTGGCCCAAAATCCACGGGATGATTTCAAACGGCGCAATGTTGTCCTTTTCCGGCGTTTCGGGTGGATAATAGGCGTTGCCGGGAAAATACAGCCCGGCGATGCTCAGCCCCGCCTCGTTGGTGGCTTCGTAATACAGCGGGCTGCCGTTGGCCACGGTGGCTATGCCGATGATGGCGTAATGGTTGGGAAGGCTGCCGGCATACCGAAAATGAAACGGATGGTTTCTGGGGGTTATGACGACGGCTTCGTCGTAAGAATAATGCAAATCCAAAGTGCGGCCGAAATAATGGTCTTTGGTTTGAAAACTAATGGCTGTACACATAGAAAGACTCCTTTTCTGGCTGTTGTGATTATAGTATTATACGACAGATGCGCGGTTTATTTATAGGGATTTTCAAATCCGCGAAAATGGAAAAAATTACAAGGGAAAAAGAAAAGACCGCCTAAAAACGGAGGCCTTTTTGTTTTATAGAAATTTATCGGTTTCGCCGGTAGCCGGCTTCGTCCCGGTATTCAGGATGCGCGTTTAGAAATTCGTCCCGATCGCCGCAGATGGTATAGTCGCATTTACAGCCGTTTGAGCAGGTGGTCTTGCGGACAAGGCGGGCATGAATCAGCTCCATGGCTTCAAAATCTGGATTGCAAAGGGCGGGCATAACTTCCAACAGATCATGCTTTTTTGCAAATTCCGCCGTGGGGCACGCGGTAAATTCATAATAGATCGGCTGATCTTTTTCAAACGGCGCTATGTGCATTTCAAAATCGCCCCATGTATCGCACTGCTTTTTCGCGTTCGAAAAGGCGCGGTAGAGCAGTTTTTTGATAAAGGGTCGGTTGGCATTGACAAATTTCAGCTTCCGAAAGGCGGTTAAAAACAGATTGCCCTCCATCTCTTCGATTTCCGAAAGGTTGGCAACCTCTTTGCAGACAACATAATAGGCCATCAGCGCAATGAAGTCGTAAGTGCCGCCCTTGCCGTTATGAAAGTTTTTCTTTCCGCCCAGGTCCGTACGCCAATCCTTTAGAAAATCCACATATTGCAGCTACGCCCGTTCCCAAACGGCCTCTTGCTGCGCAGGCGGATAATGGAGGGCAATTTTGGCCCGGATTTGTTTTTTACAGGGCTTTGCATATAACACATGACAAGTTCGATCAAAATTCAGTTCGCTGTCTTTCATAATGGCGTCCTTTTACCAATGACTAAAACCTGGCCGGCGATGTGTTTTTCCTTAAAGAAAATTTGGGCGGATTTGCTTATCAAAAATTTTCGTCAGAGGCTTTTTTCTCCATGGCGGCCTCTATTTTACGAAAGCTGTCTGCACTAACGGCATGTTCGATTAAACAGGCCTCTTTTTCGGCGGTCTCCGGCGCAATGCCCACGGAAACCAGTGCTTTTTTGAAAAAGGAATGCCGTTTGTAGATTTCCTCCGCGGCCTCCCGACCGACCTCTGTCAGGCGGACGGAATGGTCGATGATGGTGAGAAACCCACCGTTTTTTAAAATGGAAAGCGCGCGGCTGACGCTGGGCTTGGTGACGCCCATGCGCTCTGCAATGTCTACCGCCCGTACTTCGCTCCGGCTTTGTTCGAGGATTAAGATGGTTTCAAGATAGTCTTCGCCGGACATGTGTAATTTCATATATCTTCTCCCGTTCTAGAGGATTGCGCGGCATGAAAGCCGGGTTTTGTTTGCCGGCGCAAGGGGGTCGGGCTACAAAAATGACAGGGGGCAAAGCCGAAAAGGGAACGGCAAATCAGCGCCCCACGCCTTTGAGCCTTTGCGTTTTTGCTTTTTGTTCGGTATCGTCAGATTCATCATAGGCATCGTATGGCGCGGAAGGATCGGGCACCCGCTTTTTGAAAGGAGAGCAGAGCTTATCCTTATGGGCAAAGGCAAACTCAAACCGGTCCGTCCATCCGGTATGGCCGGTGATGAAAAGCGGCCGGATCTGCCGGCTG